>Ga0256837_1000400_pt1 | contig 37576 bp, 35 predicted proteins | sample 4562384metaG_FD_185976 | JGI IMG/M metagenome (GOLD analysis project Ga0256837, IMG submission 185976) | Hydrothermal vent microbial communities from Guaymas Basin, Mexico - 4561-384 | ecosystem: Environmental > Aquatic > Marine > Hydrothermal vents | place: Mexico: Guaymas Basin | collected... | reverse complement strand
ACGAGATAAAAAGGAGTATTGATAGTTTGTAATTAAATCTAATGCAAGTTCTGTTTTATCTATATAGAGATAACCACCCTCTCTTATTTTTGAAAATGTTTGGATTCCTACTGGGAGTTTTTGCATACTATTTTCCTTTGAACTCTTTATTGTAATATTTTACCATCTTTTCATTCTAAAATTATCTATTTTTAAGTATCATTTGCAATAACTTTTTCAAAGGTGATAAAGATGGGAAAATATGATAACTATGTACCAGAAATAATTGAATATGATGAAGAAGTAGATGGTGGGATTGAGGAGTACAAAGTGCGTGATGAACACCTCTCTACAAAAGAGAACCTTTTAGAAAAAATACGTAAAGCAAAAGCAGCCAAAAAAGGGAATAAAACAACATTCCGCCAAAATATTAGAACTGAGAACTCTAACTAATGTTTACAGGTCTTATACGTGAAATTGCAAAAGTAAAAAGTTTTGAGGGAAGTGTTTTAAGAGTTCAAGCAAAACACAAAGCAAAATTAGGCGACAGCATCGCAATTAATGGTGCTTGTTTAACTGTTATAGAACTCTTTGATGATGGTTTTAGTGTAGAACTCTCCCCTGAGAGTCAAAAACTTTTAGCACTAGAGAATTATAAAGATGAAGTGCATATTGAACCAGCAATGCAAATGGGCGATAGATTTGAAGGGCATATTGTTCAAGGTCATGTTGATACAATTGGAGAGATAGATAAGATTGTAAACAATGGCAATTCTTATGATGTTTTTATAAAAATAGCTCCAAAGTTTATCCCATACATTGTACCAAAAGGCTCCATTACCATAGATGGTGTAAGCCTTACTGTCAATGATGTTTCAAAAGATAGTTTTAGACTTACAATTATTCCACACACGATGAAAGAAACTCTCTTTAGAAACTATAAACAAGGCTCACGTGTTAATGTAGAAACAGATATGTTTGCACGCTATATTGCACATATTTTAAACCATCAAAAAAATATGCAATCCTCCCTTACATGGGATGAAGTAGATAGCATTGCAGCACTTTATTAGATGAAATATAAAGTTTTAAAAGAGCTCTTTGGACACAACAGTTTTAGAGAGCTTCAAGAGGAGGGTGTTGATGCTATTTTAGAGGGTAAAGACCTTCTTATGATACTTCCAACAGGGGGTGGAAAAAGTTTAGTTTACCAACTTCCAACAATGCTTATGAATGGCATCACTATTGTTATCTCCCCACTTATTGCACTTATGCAAGATCAAGTAAATGCTTTAAATGCACAAGATTTAAGTGCTGCTATGATTAACTCTAGCCAAACACAAAAGGAGATTGCAGAGGTTATCCAAAAACTCTACAACAATGAGTTAAAGTTTCTCTACCTCTCTCCAGAAAAACTCAATACCAAGTACTCTTTAGAGCTTTTAAAAAATCTCAATATCAACTTTTTTGTTATAGATGAAGCACACTGTATTAGCCAATGGGGGCATGAATTTCGAGATGACTACCGCGCTTTGGGAACCCTACGTCAACACTTTGCAAACACCCCAATAACAGCTTTTACAGCAACCTCTACAAAGATGGTGCAAAGAGATATTACTCAAGCACTTCAACTCAATAATCCTTTAATTTTAAAGGGGAAAATATTTCGTAAAAATATTTTTATCTCTGTACAACACCGCATAGGTAATGGGTATGCACAACTAAAAAACTTTCTACGTAACCACAAAAATGAGCGTGGAATCATCTATGTAAGTTCACGTAAAAAAGCTGAGGAGTTAAGTATTCACCTCAATCAAAATGGATACAAATCACTTATCTATCATGCTGGACTTCCTCAACATATTCGTGAAGAGAATTTTAAAATTTTTACAAATGATAATGTCGATATTATGGTCGCAACCATAGCCTTTGGAATGGGGATAGATAAAAGTGATATCCGCTTTGTAGTACACATGTCACTTCCAAAAACTCAAGAAAATTACTACCAAGAGATAGGAAGAGCAGGACGCGATGGTGAACCTAGCCAAACTCTTTTACTCTTTAACAGTAGCGATATGATAATGCAAAAACAATTTTTAAAAGATATTCCAAATAAAGATTATGCACAACACCTTTATGAAAAGATAGAAAAAATTTACAAGTTTGCAACAAGTGAAATCTGCTACCATAAACAAATTGCAGAGTATTTTGAAGATAGCTTAGAGCCTTGCCAGAGTATGTGTGATAATTGTCTTGATGAGAAGCAAGATAGGCAAGATATTACCCAAGAAGCCCAAATGATTTTAAGTACCATCTACAAAACAAAACAAAGTTTTGGAAAAAACTATATTATAGATATTTTACGTGGTTCACAAGAGCAAAAACTTTTGGCAAACAATGCAGATAAACTCTCTGTATATGGCATAGGAACGCATAGAACTAAAAAAGAGTGGTTTATTATAGTGGAGCGACTTTTAGAACTTCATATCTTAGATGTTGGAGATTTTAGCACCCTTAAACTAACACAAGATGCAGTAGCAGTACTTAAAAGTCAAAAAGGTGTAGATATTAAAGCTTCACGCTTAGAAGTGAAAAAAGTACAAGCAAGAAAAATTGAGGAAGATTTTGAGTACGATAAAGAACTTTTTGAAGCCTTGCGACAAAAACGTTATGAAATTGCTCAAGATCTAGGTGTAGCACCTTATATTATTTTTGGCGATAAAACACTCAAAGCATTAGCAAATTATAAACCTACAGACAAAGAGAGTATGTTAGAGATAAACGGTATTGGAGAGAAAAAATTCAACTCTTTTGGTGAAGATTTTTTAGAGATTATAGAAGATTTTTTATAAAATTTAAAAAAAAAGTTTTCCAACCAAAAGGTTGGAAAGAGTGTAACGAGAATTACCCGTTACGTTTTTTGATGATCTCTTCAGATACATTTTTAGGAACTTCTTCGTAGTGATCAAATTCCATAGCATAAGTAGCACGCCCTTGAGTAGTAGAACGTAAATCTGTAGAGTAACCAAACATTTCAGAAAGTGGAACGAAAGCATCAACAATTTTGTTACCAGCTCTGTCACCCATGTTATTAACTTGACCACGACGACGGTTAAGGTCACCAATAACATCTCCCATATACTCTTCAGGAACTTCAACTTCAACTTTCATCATTGGCTCTAAGATAGATGGACGAGCTTTACGACATCCCTCTTTGAATCCCATTGAACCAGCAAGTTTAAATGCCATTTCAGATGAATCCACTTCATGGTAAGAACCATCATAAAGTGTAACTTCAACATCTTCCATTGGGTAACCTGCAAGAACACCATTTTGCATAGCTTCCTCACAACCTTTTTCAACTGCTGGAATATATTCACGTGGAACAACCCCACCTTTAATAGCATTGTTAAATACAAATCCTGTATCTGGTTCACCTGGCTTAATTCTTAAGAATACATGACCATACTGACCACGACCACCAGATTGTTTAGCATATTTGTACTCTTGCTCAACTTCATCTTTAATAGACTCACGATAACTTACTTGTGGAGCACCAACTTCTGCTTCAACTTTAAATTCACGTTTCATTCTATCTACAATGATTTCAAGGTGAAGCTCACCCATACCAGAGATAATAGTTTGACCAGTTTCTTCATCAGTATGAACTCTAAAAGATGGATCTTCTGCAGCTAGTTTACCTAGAGCGATACCCATTTTTTCTTGGTCAGCTTTTGTTTTTGGCTCAACTGCAACAGAGATAACTGGCTCTGGGAAGTCCATACGCTCAAGAACAACTTTATCTTTCTCTGAACATAAAGTATCACCTGTAGTAGTATATTTAAGACCAACAACTGCACCAATTTCACCAGCGTAAATCTCTTTAACTTCTTCACGTTTAATAGCGTGCATTTTCATAATACGACCAACACGCTCTTTTTTATCTTTTGTAGAGTTGTGAACATAAGAACCAGACTCTAAGCTACCACGATAAACACGGATAAAAGTTAATTGTCCAACAAATGGGTCAGTCATAATTTTGAATGCTAATGAAGCGAATTCACCATCATCAGTAGACTCAACAACAACCTCTTTCTCCTCATCGTCCATCATAGTACCTTTGATAGCATCGATTTCAGTTGGAGCTGGAAGGTATTCTACAACAGCATCAAGAAGTGTTTGAACACCTTTATTTTTAAATGCAGTACCACAAGTCATTGGAACAATGTGCATTGCGATAGTTGCTGCTTTAATAGCTACTTTGATTTCATCTTCAGAGATCTCTTCACCCTCTAAAAATTTTTCCATAAGCTCTTCGTTACCATCAACAGAAGAGATCTCTTCAATCATCTTCTCACGGTACTCTTCAGCTTTATCAGCTAATTCAGCACGAATCTCTTGTTCATGGTAAGCAGAACCCATAGCAGCTTCAGCATCCCAAACAATCTCTTTCATTGTTACTAAATCAATAATACCTTCGAAGTTGTCTTCTGCACCAATTGGAAGTTGAATTGGCACTGGATTACCTTTAAGTCTTTCACGAATTTGAGTTTCAACTTCGTAAAAATCTGCACCAGTTCTGTCCATTTTGTTTACAAAAACAATTGATGGAACTTTATAACGGTTACGTTGTCTCCAAACTGTTTCTGATTGAGGTTGAACACCACCAACAGCACAGAATACTGAAACAGCACCATCAAGAACACGCATAGAACGTTCAACTTCAATAGTAAAGTCAACGTGACCCGGTGTATCGATGATATTAATTTGTTTCCCTTTCCACTCACAAGTAGTAGCAGCAGAAGTAATTGTAATACCACGCTCTTGCTCTTGCTCCATCCAGTCCATTGTTGCAGCACCATCGTGAACTTCACCAATTTTGTGCTCAACACCTGTATAGAAAAGGATTCTTTCTGTTGTTGTTGTTTTCCCTGCATCAATGTGTGCAGCAATACCGATGTTTCTTACATCTTCTAATTTATGACTTCTTGGCATATTAACTTCCTATTACCATCTATAGTGAGCAAACGCTTTATTAGCTTCTGCCATTTTATAAGTATCTTCTTTTTTCTTGAATGCTGAACCTTTTTCACTAGCTGCATCCATAAACTCATTAGCTAATCTTTCAGCCATTGTTCTTTCGTTGCGTTTACGAGCAGCATCAACTAACCATCTAATAGCAAGAGATTGTTGACGTACTGGACGTACTTCTACTGGAACTTGATAAGTAGCACCACCAACACGACGACTTTTTACTTCAATAATTGGCTTAATATTTTCAATAGCTTCGTTAAAAGTATCAATTCCACTTTTTTCACCGCGAGAGCTGATGATATCTAATGCACTGTAAATAATTTTTTCTGCAACAGACTTTTTACCATCTAGCATAACTTTATTAATAAACTTAGTTAATACCTTGCTTCCATAAATTGGATCTGGCATAACTTCACGGACAGGAGCTTTTCTTCTTCTCATTTATTTTCCTTAATCTTCAATTCTTTCAAATTTACTCAAAATTTAGCACAATATATAAAAACGCTAAATCCTGTGTTTCTTTGAATACTTTTAGTAACTTAATTTACTATTTTTTAGGTTTTTTAGTACCATATTTAGAACGTGAAACAGTTCTGTTTGCAACACCAGCAGTATCAAGTGCACCACGAACGATGTGATACTTAACACCCGGTAAATCTTTTACCCTACCACCACGTACAAGTACGATAGAGTGCTCTTGAAGGTTGTGACCCTCACCACCGATATAAGAGATTACTTCAAAACCTGAAGTTAATCTAACTTTTGCAACTTTTCTTAAAGCCGAGTTAGGTTTTTTAGGTGTAGTTGTGTAAACACGAGTACAAACACCACGACGTTGTGGACAAGCATTTAAAGCAGCTGATTTTGATTTCTTAACTACTTTTTTACGCTCTTTACGAATCAATTGATTGATTGTAGGCATACAATTCCTTTACTTAATTTTTTCCAGTAGAATGTAACTCACTAAAATTTTTAGAGAGTTATAGACTCGAAATTGTACAAAAATAGTATTTAAAGTTAGCTTATTTTTAAGTATTTTTTAATATTTGTAGGAGAAGGAGGTATCAATCTAGTAAAATTACTAGATTGATAAAAAGAAGTGTTTACTCTTGTTCTTCGAAGATAACCTTTTCATCTTTGTAAATACCAGTACCAACTGGAATTGTACGACCAATGATAACGTTCTCTTTTAAGTTTTCAAGATTATCAGCTTTTGCACTTACTGCAGCTTCAGTAAGAACTTTTGTTGTATCTTGGAATGAAGCAGCAGAGATAATAGAATCTGCACTAACTGCCGCACGTGTAATACCAACAAGGAATGGCTCAGCAATCGCTGGACGACCACCAAGACGAATAATTTTCTCATTTTCTTGTGCGAATTTAGTTTTAGAGATAAGATCTCCTTCAATAAATTTCGTATCACCAGATTTAAGAATTTTAACTTGACGTAACATTTGAGTAAAGATAACCTCAATATGTTTATCGGCAATATTTACCCCTTGAGAACGGTAAACTTGTTGTACTTCACTTACAAGGTAGTTATAAAGTGCTTTTACACCCATAATACGTAATAGCTCATGAGATGAGATAATACCAGTAGTTAAACGCTCACCCGCGTGTACAAAGTCACCTGTTGCTACAACTGGCTCATGAGATTTATCTACAAAATACTCTTTTACAAGACCTGTCTCAGCATTGCTAATTACAATACGAACTTTTCCACGTAATGGTTTACCAAAGCTTACAACACCATCAATCTCTGAGATAAGTGCAGTTGCTTTTGGACGACGACCCTCAAAAAGTTCAGATACACGTGGAAGACCCCCTGTAATATCTGATGATTTTTGAAGTGCTTTAGGGATTTTTGCAAGAATATCTGCAATTTTAACCTCTGCACCATCAGCAACAAAGATAGAAGATTTAGGCTCAATAGCATAACGAAGCACTTCACCATCTTCAGTTGCAAGAACAATCGCTGGTTTATATTCGCTTGATACATAGTCATTGATCATTAAACGAGTTTTACCAGTAAGCTCATCAACTTGCTCACTTGCAGTTGTTCCAACAATGATATCTTCATATTTAACAACACCATTTGCTTCAGAGATAATTGGATTAGAGTATGGATCCCACTCAGCAATTACAACTGATTCATCAGTTGCTGGTTTTGCAAGAAGTGTAGAGCTTTCTACTTTTTCATCATCATCTGTAACAATTACACTTCCACGAGCAATATAGTGACGCACTGCTTCACGATTGTTTTCATCAATTACAGCTGCAAAAAGACCTTTTTCAACCACTTCATATCCAGCTTTAACACCTTCAAATCTCTCAAGGTAATCACCTTTGAGTAGGAAGTATTTAACAGTTCCTTCCTCTTTAGCTGTAATTTTTTGAGTAACTGGTGCTCCATCTTCAACAAGTAATTCAGATGCATAAGGAACACGACTTGGTACATTCCATGCATCGTTAATTGTTTCAACAATAGATTCACCCTCTTGTACCATATCACCATTGCTATATGGAAGATAGTATTTTCTCTCAACTTGACCACTTACACCAGCAAGTTCATTTGGTTTTGCAATCTCATTTTTACGTAAAGTATAACGAACAGTCTCATCACCAATAACACTTACAACAACTTCATCATGAACTGTTACAATCTCAAGCTTACCACTAATTGGTGCTTTAATTTTTGGTTCAACTAAAAGTACAGCTGCATTACGGCGATTTGCTACAATATTTTTACCCTCTTTATTGAGGTAAGTTCTTAAATTGTAGTAACGAATGAAACCTTCACGCTCTGCAATAACTTGACGCTCTTGAGCAGTTGAACTTGCAGTTCCCCCAACGTGGAATGTACGAAGTGTAAGCTGAGTACCTGGCTCACCAATAGATTGTGCAGCGATAATACCAACAGCCTCACCTTTACGTACAAGCTGACCAGTTGCAAGGTTAACACCATAACAAAGTGCACAAATACCATCTTCACTTTTACATGTAGTTGGTGTTCTAATGTAAGCTGATTTAATTCCAGCCTCTGCAATCACTTTTGCACTCTCTTCATCAAGAAGTGTTCCCTCAGAGTAAAGAATCTCATTAGAGATTGGATCAATAACATCTTCAGCAAGAACACGACCATTAAGTCTATCTTCAAGTGATTCAATAAGTGTATTTTGATCTGAAATATCAGTAATCTCAATACCCTCATGCGTATGACAATCGTGCTCAACAATCTTCACATTTTGCGCAACATCAACAAGTTTACGTGTTAAGTAACCTGCGTTGGCAGTTTTAAGTGCTGTATCGGCAAGACCTTTACGTGCACCGTGAGTTGAAATAAAGTACTCAATTACGTTTAGACCCTCTTTAAAGTTTGAAATAATTGGTGTCTCAATAATATCTCCAGAAGGTTTAGCCATAAGTCCACGCATACCAGCTAGCTGACGAATCTGTGCTGCAGAACCACGAGCCCCAGAGTCTGCCATCATATGGATAGAGTTAAATCCATCTTTATCATTTTGTACAAGTTCCATCATCTCAGCAGCTAGTACATTGTTTGTATCTGTCCAAACATCAATAATTTTATTGTAACGCTCTTGCTCTGTTAAAAGACCAGCTTCAAACTGTTTTTGAATCTCAATTACTTTATTTTTCGATTCAGTAATTTTTGCCTCTTTCATATCTGGCACACGAATATCATCTGCAGAAATTGAAACACCAGCTTCAGTTGCATGTTTAAAACCTAAGTCTTTAAGTCTATCTAAGAAACCTGCAGTTACACCAATACCACCATGTTTTTGAACATAATCAACTACTTCATTAATAGCTTTTTTCTTCATTACTCTATTCCAAAGTTCAGCTGGAACAAAGTCTGGAAGAATCGCTTTAAGAAGTAAACGACCCGCTGTTGTGTGGATAATTCTACCATCTACACGAGTACGAATTTTTGCATGTAAATCAAGTGCATCATGCTCAATAGCAATATTTACTTCATCTACATTAGCAAAAAGTTTATTACTTCCTTTTACACCATTTTTCTCTAAAGTGATGTAATAAATTCCAAGGACCATATCTTGTGATGGCGTAGCAATCGCTTTACCACTTGCTGGAAGTAAGATATTCATAGATGCAAGCATAAGTACTTTTGCTTCAGCAATTGCAGCTGAACTTAAAGGTACATGCACTGCCATCTGATCCCCATCGAAGTCGGCATTAAACGCAGCACAAACAAGTGGATGAAGTTGAATAGCTTTACCCTCAATAAGTCTTGGGTGGAACGCTTGAATTGAAAGTTTGTGAAGTGTTGGTGCACGGTTAAGCATAATTGGGTAACCATCAACAATCTCAGCTAGAGATTCCCAAACTTCATTCGTTTTCTCTTCAATCATCTTTTTAGCAGCTTTTACTGTTGTTGCATAACCTTTCTCTTCAAGTTTTGCAATAAGATGTGGTTTAAAAAGTTCAAGTGCCATTTTCTTAGGTAAACCACACTCATCCATTTTTAAATCTGGTCCAACAACAATTACAGAACGTCCGGAGAAATCAACACGCTTACCAAGTAAGTTTTGACGGAAACGTCCTTGTTTTCCTTTGATAATTTCACTTAAAGATTTCAGTGGACGTTTATTCGCACCTTTTACAGCATTACCACGACGACCATTATCAAAAAGTGCATCAACAGACTCTTGAAGCATACGTTTTTCATTTCTTACAATAATCTCTGGTGCTTCAAGCTCAACAAGACGTTTTAAACGTTGGTTACGATTAATTACACGACGATATAAATCATTTACATCAGAAACTGCAAATTTACCACCATCAAGTGATACAAGTGGACGTAAATCTGGTGGAAGAACAGGTAAAACTGTAAGCATCATCCAACCTGGATTATTTCCACTATTTAAGAAAGACTCAATAACTTTTAAACGTTTCGCAATAGTTTTACGTTTTGCTTCACTTTTTGTCTCTTCAATATCTTCTTTAAGTTTAGTAAATAACTCAACAAGATCAATTGACTCAAGTAGATCACGAATAACTTCACCACCCATACGAGCTTTAAAGCCAAGTTCTCCAAAACGTTGTACTAGTGTACGGTATTGCTCTTCATTTAAAACATCATATTTTAAAACAGGAGTTTTCCCTTCAGCATCGTAGTATGCTTCACCACCCTCTTCTACAATGTATGCTTCATAATAAAGTACACGCTCTAAATCTTTCATTTTGATACCAAGAAGTGTACCAATACGTGATGGTAATGAACTTACATACCAAATATGCGCAACAGGAGTTACAAGCTCAATATGCCCCATACGTGTACGACGAACTTTTGTAGATGTTACTTCAACACCACATTTTTCACAAACAACACCTTTATAACGCATCTTTTTATATTTACCACAAAGACACTCATAGTCTCTTACAGGTCCAAAGATTTTTGCACAAAAAAGTCCATCACGCTCAGGCTTAAGTGTACGGTAGTTAATAGTTTCTGGCTTTTTTACTTCACCATGACTCCAAGAGAGAACTTTCTCTGGAGATGCAAGGCGAAATTGCAGTTGTTTAATATCTGTTGGTCTTTTCTCTTCAGTTACTTCTACTGGTACTAATCTACTCATCGTCTTCAACCTCGTCTAAAATATCTACATCAAGAGCAAGTGATTGGAGCTCTTTTGTTAATACAAAAAGAGTTTCTGGAATTCCACTCTCTGGAACTAACTCACCTTTTGTAAGTGCTTTATATGCACGAACACGTCCATCAACATCATCTGATTTAATAGTAAGCATCTCTTTAAGTACAGCACTTGCACCATACGCTTCAAGAGCCCAAACTTCCATCTCACCAAATCTTTGACCACCAAAGAGTGCTTTACCACCAACTGGTTGTTGAGTAACTAGTGAGTATGGACCAGTTGAACGAGCATGAATTTTCTCATCAACTAAGTGGTGAAGTTTAAGAACATACATATAACCTACATTTACACGCTCTTTCATTTTTTCACCAGTTAAACCATTATAAAGAACAGTTTTACCATCTTCATCCATCTTCGCAAGTTTGTAAAGTTTTTCAAACTCAGCTGCATTTACACCTTCAAAGATAGGTGTTGCAAAACGTACACCTTTTGCCCAGTCACGTGCATATTTTAAGAATGTTTCATCATCCATTGCACCAAGAACTTCAGAGGCTCTCATAAGGCCAGCTACATCTGCAATCTCAATCATTTTAGAACGAAGTTGCTCAATATAGTCTGCTTGTTTTTCATCAAAAATAGCTTGAATTTGGTTTCCAAGCTCTTTACCAACCATACCAAGGTGCATCTCTAAAATCTGTCCAATATTCATACGAGATGGTACCCCTAGAGGATTTAAACAAACATCAACACTACGTCCATCTTCCATATATGGCATATCAACCTCAGGAACAATATTTGAAACAATACCTTTATTTCCGTGACGTCCTGCCATTTTATCACCAACTTTTAACTTACGTTTTGTAGCGATATAAACTTTAACATATTTAACAACACCATTTGGAAGGATGTCATCTTTTTCTAAAATGTTAAGTTTCTCTTCATGCTCATCTCTAAAAAGACGTTTTTGTTTTTGGAAATAGTTTTTTGTTTTAGAGTACTCATTTTGAATCTCTTCACTAAACGATTTAACAATATTATTCATTGCAAAACGATTCACTTCAACTAAATCTGCTGCATCGATAATATCTCCCGCTTTGTACTCTTTATCTCCAATTTTTACATCTTTTAATAAAGGCTCACGAGTTAAGAGTTTAGAAACACGAAGCATCTCCTCTTTATCGATCATAAGAAGTCTATCATAGTGCTCACGCTCTAAATAATCACGCTCCTCTTTCTCAATTTCAAGTGCACGTGGATCTTTGTCATAACCTTTTTTTGTAAAGATTTTAACATCAACTACAACACCCTCCATTGATGGTGGACAATAAAGAGATTTATTTACAACATGACCAGCTTTTTCACCAAAAATCGCACGTAGAAGTCTCTCTTCAGGAGTTGGTTTTACTTCCCCTTTAGGAGATACTTTACCAACTAAGATCATACCACCACTTACACGTGTACCAATTTTAATAATACCACTCTCATCAAGATGAGAAAGTTCATCATCACGTACATTTGGAATATCACGTGTAATCTCTTCAACACCATGTTTAAGCTCACGTGCTTCAATCTCTTTTTCATAAATATGAACAGATGTAAAAGCATCTTGACGAATCATACGCTCACTAATAACAATCGCATCCTCAAAGTTATACCCATTCCAAGGCATAAACGCAACCATTGCATTCACACCAAGTGCAAGCTCACCTTGATCCATATTTGGACCATCCGCGATCACTTGACCTTTTTCCACTTTATCACCAACTTTTACAATTGGTTTTTGTGTAAAAGAAGTATTTTGGTTTGTTCTTAAGTTCTTTTGTAATGGATAGTAATCGATAAATATCTCACCATCTTCTTCACCCATTACATAAATGTGTTTTGCATCTACTTTTTCAATTGTACCAGCACGTTTAGCTTTTACACACTCCCATGCATCACGAGCAACAAGTTTTTCAACACCTGTTCCAACTACTGGAGCATTTGGACGTAAAAGTGGTACCGCTTGACGCTGCATGTTTGATCCCATAAGTGCACGGTTGGCATCATCATGTTCCAAGAACGGAATAAGTGAAGCAGCAACACCAACAACCATATGAGAAGATAAATCTGCATAATCACAATCTGTTGCAGGACGAAGTAAAATCTCACCATCTTGACGAACAGAGATTAAATCTTCAATAAACTGACCATTTGCATCAATTTTATTCGATGCAGCAGCAATCATTTTACCCTCTTCTTGCGTAGCAGTTAAGTAAACAACCTCATTTGTAAGTTTTCCATCTTTCATAACAATATATGGTGCTTCAATAAAACCATGCTCATTTACTTTAGAGTAAGTTGCAAGAGTATTAATAAGACCAATATTTTGTCCCTCTGGAGTTTCAATTGGACAAATTCTACCATAGTGAGTTGGGTGAACATCACGCACCTCAAATCCAGCACGCTCTTTAACTAAACCACCCTCACCAAGAGCCGAAAGACGACGCTTATGTGTAACTTCTGAAAGTGGGTTTGTTTGATCCATAAACTGTGAAAGTTGTCCACCAGAGAAGAACTCCATAATAGTTGATGTAATCATCTTAGAGTTAATTAAATCGTGTGGCATTAAATCTGCCATTGGTCCACTCATGGTTGAGAGTTTATCACGGATAGCTTTTTGCATTTTTACTAAACCGTTATGTAACTCATTTCCTAAAAGCTCACCAATTGCACGAATACGACGATTACCTAAGTGATCTCTATCATCAATATGCCCTTGACCATTTTTAACTTTAATAACATATTTTACAGACTCAATAATATCTTCATGAGTAAGTACTGTTACATATTCAGGTACATTAAGGCCAAGTTTATGGTTCATTTTCATACGACCAACTTGTGTCAAATCATAACGCTCTGGGTCAAAGAAAAGTTGATTTACAAAAACTTTAGCAGCTTCTTTTGTTACAGGTTCACCTGGACGCATAACTTTATAGATACGAATCGCAGCTAAATCATTTTCATCTTCAATATCTTCTGTTTGCTTAAGAAGTTTAAGAGAATCTGCATCTGCATTAAACGCATTGATAATAGAGCTATCAACACCCTCTGCTAAATCGTTTGCAATTTTAAATTCAGTTACACCAATCTCTACAAGTTTTTTAAGTTTTGCTTCATCAATATGAGTCATAGTATCAAAAAGAACTTCACCAGTTTCTGGATCGATAATTGGTTCAGCTAAATATCTATCTAAAAGGATTTCAAGTGGATAAGAAACAAACTCCACACCCTCATCGATAAATTTTTGTGCTTTTTTCGCTGAAAGACGTTTTCCAGCAGCTACAAGAAGTTTTCCATCAGTTGAGTAAAGATCGTAACTAATTCTTGCAGAATAATCTTCAGGATTAAATTTCATTGAAAATGCATTATCTTCAATTTTAATTGTTTGAATTGGATAGAAAAGTTTTAAGATATCTTGTTTTGAATATCCTAAAGCTCTAAACATAATAGTTACAGGAACTTTACGACGCTTATTAATTCTCATATAAAGAATATCTTTTGGATCATACTCAAAATAGAGCCATGAACCACGATCTGGAATAATTTGTCCAGTATAGATCAGTTTGTTTCCAGCTGTTGTTGATTCTTCCTCTTTGAAGATAACACCAGGAGATCTGTGAAGCTGATTTACAACAACTCTCTCAACACCATTAATAATAAATGATGTTCTATCTGTCATAAGTGGGATATCACGAACAAAAATAGATTGTTCTTTAATATCTTTTACACCTAGTTTTTCTTTTGTGTTTTCATCTCTCTCCCATAAAACAAGGCGAGTTTTCATTCTTAAAGAAACTGCATAAGTAAGACCACGCTCCATACACTCTCTAACAGTATATTTTGGTTTTCCAACCTCACTACCAACATATTCAACGCTTAATCTATTTTGTGCATCATGAATAGGAAAAACAGATTGAAATACTTTTTCAATACCACTAGTTGTTCTATCTTTTTCATCTAACATTAAGAATTTATCATAAGAACTTTGTTGTAATTGAAGAAGGTTTGGTACTTCTATCTGTTGAGGAGTTTTAGAGAAGTCTACACGAAGACGATTTCCGGAGTATAAAGTGTTTAACATAGGCTACCTCGATGAGTTGTTAATTGAAACTTAATTTGTTAATTAAGTGAATCTAATCTAGACGTCTCTAGATAGATTTCATAAGTCAAAATGACTTAAAAAGTTTTATAGTGCTTATAAACGACATAAGGGCACTTTTACAATAAGAGCAGATTCTCATTGTAAAAGTGCCCAAAAAATGCTTAAAAAGAGAGGCTAAAACCTCTCCCAAGCATTTTTAAAAGGTTGTAAGAAATTATTTAACTTCTACAGTTGCACCAGCTGCTTCTAACTCAGCTTTCGCAGCTTCAGCAGTTTCTTTATCTACACCCTCTTTGATTGTTGAAGGTAAGTTTTCACATGCATCTTTAGCTTCTTTAAGTCCTAAACCAGTAAGACCACGAACAGCTTTGATAACACCGATTTTCTTAGCACCAGCATCAGTAAGTACTACATCAAACTCAGTTTTTTCAGCAGCAGCTTCAGTAGCACCACCAGCAGCACCAGCTACAGCTACAGGCTGAGCAGATACACCAAATTTTTCTTCGAATTCTTTTACAAGCTCAGAAAGCTCAAGAACAGATAAACCAGAAATAAATTCTAATACGTCTTCTTTAGTAATAGCCATAATGACTCCTTAATTTTTTATATTTTTAATTTGTTTTTTAAAATGAAAATAAAAAAGTAAGCTTATTCAGCTTCTTCTTCTAATTTTCTTCTTAAAGCATCGATACCAACAGCCATATTCGTAACTGGTGCCATCCAAGTAGCAGCAAGCATACCAAGAAGCTCATCACGACCAGGAAGTTTAGCGAATGCTTCAATTTTTGCAACATCAGCAGGCTCTTTATCTAAGAATCCAGCTTTAATTACAAATTTGTCGTTCTCTTTTGCAAAATCAGCAGCAACTTTAGCAGCATTGATAACATCATCAGACCAAACAAAAATGTTTGTATCTTTAATCTCAACACCACTCATACCCGCATTATTTAATGCGATAGTTGCTAAAGTATTTTTTACAACCTGAACACTTGTGTCTTTTGCACGTGCAGCTTTACGTAACTGCTCTAACTGACCAACAGTTAGACCTTTATAGTCACAAATAACTACTGCAGTCGTATTAGCAAAAGAAGCAGTTAACTGCTCAATTACTTCAGCTTTTTTAGACTTTAGCATAGTTTCTCCTTTCCAGACATAACTTCAAGCGGGGCGGAAGGATACAATTAAGCTCACTACCAACGTGGTAGATACCCCCAGCTATCTTTAGTCCAAGTAATTCAGATTTCCATACAATGTTTGAAAATCTTTACTTTAAAATAGATTCCCACTATTTCAAAATAAAAAATTTCAATAAAATCCCCAAAAGGGGGAAAATTATTTAATATCTGCTAATGCGATATTATCTAATTTAAGAGCAGGACTCATAGTAAGGCTTAATGCAGCACTTTGAATATAACGCCCTTTTGCAGAAGCTGGTTTTTGTTTGTTAATAGCTGTAACAAAAGCTTCAATGTTTTCTGCAATTTTATCTGCATCAAAACTTGCTTTACCAATACCAGCATGGATGTTTCCTTTTTTATCAACACGGAAAGAAACTTGACCACCCTTAACATTGTTAACTGCTTTAGCAACATCTGGTGTTACAGTTCCAGTTTTTGGGTTAGGCATAAGACCTTTTGGCCCTAAAATACGACCAATTTGTCCAACAAGCCCCATACAATCTGGTGCAGCAACAACTACATCAAAGTTGAAAACACCCTCTTTGATTTGTGCAACTAGATCATCTGTACCAACGATATCTGCACCAGCTGCTTTAGCTTCATCAGCTTTAGCACCTTTAGCAAATACTGCAACACGTACAGTTTTACCAGTACCATGAGGAAGAACCACAGCACCACGTACCATTTGATCAGCATGACGAGGGTCAACATTTAAGTTCATTGCAATTTCAACAGTTTCGTCAAATTTTGCACTTTTTAAATCTTTTACTGTAGCAGAAGCTTCTGCTACAGAGTAAAGTTTTTTAGTATCAATTTTTTCTAGTAATTGTTTATATCTTTTACCCATAATTCAAATTCTCCATATAAATTCTACCACTTCTTATTTTGTATCATAAGTGGTTAATGATTATTAATCTAATTGATTAATCTACGATTTCAATACCCATTGAACGAGCAGAACCAGCAATTGTATTAGCCGCAGCTTCTTTGTCATCTGTATTTAAATCTTCAATTTTCATATCAACGATTTCCATAAGTTGTGCACGAGTAATCTTACCAACTTTGTTTTTAAGTGGATTGTCACTACCTTTTTTAAGACCAGCAGCTTTCATTACTAATGCAGATGCAGGTGGTTGTTTAGTGATAAAACTAAAACTTCTATCGTTATAAACTGTAATAACAACAGGAATTTTAAATCCCATTTTATCTTTAGTTTTTTCGTTGAATGCCTTAGTAAATTCCATAATGTTAACACCACGTTGACCAAGTGCAGGTCCTACTGGTGGAGCCGGGTTTGCTTTACCAGCTTCGATGTGAAGCTTGATATAATCCATAACTTTTTTTGCCATGTTTCTTCCTTTTTTTGAGATTAAATTAAATTATTTTTTCAACTTGTGTATATGAAATATCGACAGGTGTTGCTCTTCCGAAGATAGATACATTAAGTTTTAATGTTCCATGCTCTAAATCATACTCATCCACAGTTGCAGTAAAGTTTGCAAATGGTCCATCTATAATACGAACCATTTCACCATTATCAAAAAATACTTTTGGTTTTGGTGCTTGACGATTGTTTACACGATCTAAGATCACGTTGATATCATGTTCACTTAAAGGTGTAGGTCTATTTGCTTCTCCAATAAATCCAGAAACCTTTGGAATAGACTGAATTAAATGTTGGATTTGCGTATCAAGATCGATTCTTGCGAATACATATCCTGAATAAAGAGATCTTTCACTCACCTTTTTCTTTCCATCTTTAACTTCAATAACATCCTCTGTAGGAACAATAACATCTGTAATTTTATCTTGAAGACCCATTTCTTCAAGCATATTTAAAATTGCATCTCTTACTTGTCTGTCACTTCCATAGGTCTGGATTGAGTACCATTGATATGCCATTTACCTTCTCCTAACCTAAAATTGCTGACATAATTGCAGACATTGTAAGATCAACTAAAGCTAAGAAAGTAGCTATAATTGTAACAACAACGATTACTGCAAGATATGCTTGTTTAACCTGACCTTTTGTAGGAAAGATTACTTTTGAAAGCTCTAGCTTTGCATCTCTAAACTGTTTACTAATATCCATTATTTTTTCCCATGATCACATTAATTATAAATAAAGCTCGTAAGCTACACTGATAATAAATGATTGGCAGGCGTAGAGAGACTCGAACTCCCAACACCCGGATTTGGAATCCGGTGCTCTACCATTGGAGCTATACGCCTAAAAGGATTTAATAGGGTGGAATTATACCCTATTAAATTAAAACAAAGCTTAGAGCTTCATCTCTTTGTGCATTGTGTGCTCTTTACAGAACTTACAATATTTTTTTACTGAAAATTTTTCAGTATGAGTTTTTTTGTTTTTAGTTGTATGGTAGTTACGACGACTACATTTTTCACAACCTAAGTGAATTGCTTCTCTCATTATTTTATACCTTTAAAAGGATTTGAATAATTCGCAAAAGCGAATTATTCAATAATCTCTGCAACAACACCAGCACCAACTGTTCTACCACCTTCACGGATAGCGAACTTAGTACCTTGTTCCATTGCAATTGGGTGAATTAATTCAGCAGTAATACTTACGTTATCACCTGGCATAACCATCTCAGTACCTTCTGGTAAAGTGATTGCACCTGTAACGTCTGTTGTACGTACATAGAATTGTGGACGGTAACCATTGAAGAATGGAGTATGACGACCACCCTCATCTTTACTTAATACATAAATTTCAGCTGTGAATTTAGTATGTGGAGTAATTGTACCTGGCTTACAAAGAACTTGACCACGCTCAACTTCTTCTTTTTTGATACCACGAATAAGGATACCACAGTTATCACCTGCTTCACCTTGCTCCATCTCTTTACGGAACATTTCAACACCAGTAACAGTAGTTTTTTGAGTATCTTTGATACCTACGATTTCTACTTCATCACCAACTCTAATAACACCACGCTCAATTCTACCTGTAACAACTGTACCACGACCAGAAATTGAGAATACATCTTCAACTGGCATTAAGAAGTCTTTATCAGTTTCACGCTCTGGCTCAGGAATATAAGCATCTACTTCTTCCATAAGTTTAAGAATTTTTTCTGACCACTCACCAAGTTGACCTTCTTTAGCTTCTTCAAGAGCTTTAAGTGCAGAACCAGCTACGATTGGAGTATCGTCACCTGGGAAATCGTATTGATCAAGAAGCTCACGAATTTCCATTTCAACTAACTCTAAAAGCTCTTCATCATCAACCATATCTTCTTTGTTCATGAAAACAACGATGTAAGGTACACCTACTTGTTTAGAAAGAAGAATGTGTTCACGAGTTTGTGGCATCGGACCATCCGCTGCAGAAACAACAAGAATAGCACCATCCATTTGAGCAGCACCTGTAATCATGTTTTTAACATAATCCGCGTGACCTGGACAGTCAACGTGTGCGTAGTGACGCTTATCAGTTTCATATTCTACGTGTGAAGTAGCGATAGTAATACCACGCTCTCTTTCTTCTGGAGCGTTATCGATTTGATCATAATCCATAAGCTCTGCATCACCTTTAACTGCTAAAACTGCAGTGATTGCAGCTGTTAAAGTTGTTTTACCGTGGTCAACGTGACCAATTGTACCAATGTTAACATGAGGTTTATTACGCTCAAATTTTTCTTTTGCCATTGTGTCCTCCGACTTTTTTATAAATTGAATTGCGATTATACCGAAATTTCATTCAATTATTGCTTAAACTAAATAGATTTTTTCAATAAATTTAAGATTTTTTATCATAACGTTGTTTTAAATAATTTTGAAGGTATTTTTTTGGAAGTTTTAAAAGGTGGAGCGGGTGAAGGGATTCGAACCCTCGACAGCCTGCTTGGAAGGCAGGAACTCTAGCCACTGAGCTACACCCGCAAAAAAAGTGGTGGTGAGAGCAGGAGTCGAACCTGCGAACCCATAGGGAGCAGATTTACAGTCTGCCGTCGTTGGCCACTTGACTATCTCACCAGCCTAAAAACAAAATTCAAAGTGGTGCCGACACGAGGATTTGAACCCCGGGCCTGCTGATTACAAATCAGCTGCTCTAGCCAACTGAGCTATGTCGGCTTCGAATTTGTTGGCAGAATTATAATAGAAAAAAAAACTAAAGTCAAGAGATTTTGACTAAAATTGCAAAATTTCTCCATCTTTTACAATATTTAACTCAAAGCTTCCCTTATACTGGGCTATCTCTTTTTCAATCTTTGTTAAATAACTTGGTTTTAAATGATTAATATAGATGGAAATATCATCTCTTTTTAATTTTTCCAACTCTTTAAAAAGTTTTTTTGGAGTTAAATGTTTAGAAACATCTGCAATATTTTGCATATCTGATGGGAAAGAACATTCAACCATTATTGTAGATATATTTTTATTCTCATTTACTTCTTCTAAAACAGACGAAAGAGAAATCGTATCTGAACTAAACACAATACCTTTTCCTTTCTCTATATAAACATATCCACAAGTATCTACTGTATGCTCTGCATAAATTGGTTTTATTATCTCTGTTTCAGAAATTTTATACTCTTTATTGAGTTCTATCTCTACATATTTTACACATTTCTCTTTTGAATTAAGAAGTGAAATTTGGGAAAAATCTGGCCAAACAGTATTATTTAAAAAATTTTCTTTAATTGTTTGTATTGTTTTTGGAAGTCCATAAATATTTAATGTTTTTTTTCTAAGAGCATAGTAGTTATCTAAAATATAAGCAATATCATAAATATGATCTAAATGTGAATGTGTAATCCAAATATTTTCAATTTCAGTTGAAGCAACATCTAAACTATCTAGTAAATTTCCTGCATCAATTACAGTTTTGTTATTTAATAAGAAAGAACTCGTACCTAAACCTTTTCCTCGACTTCCATACGCTCCTAAAATTTTAATATTTGTCTCACCCTCTTTATATTCCACTTTTGCTTGATATTGATCACTAAATTTAGACCGAACTTCTAAAAGTGCATCTATATTTTCAAAAAATAGATCCACTAACTTTGGATCAAAATGCTCACCTCTCTCCTCTTTAAAAAGTTTAAAAATTCGCTCATCACTCCAAGCTTTTTTATAGACTCTATCTGAACCTAGTGCATCAAAAACATCTGCAATAGCTGTAATTCTTCCATAAATATGGATCTCTTCCCCTTTAAGCTTTTGAGGATATCCTGTTCCGTTCCATTTTTCATGATGTTGGTATGCAACAATTGCTGCCGCTTTTAGAAGTGGACGTTTTGAATCTTTAATCATATGGTAACCAAGCTCTGCATGGCTATTCATAATCTCACGCTCATTCTCATCAAAACGACCCGGCTTTTTTAAAATTGCATCTGGAATTGCAATTTTTCCAATATCGTGCATTGGGCTTGCTTGTTTTAAAAGTTCTGCTTCCTCCTCATCCATGCCATAAGCTTTTGCTAAAATTTTTGAATAATCTGCAACCCTTTTTACATGGTTTCCTGTCTCTTTACTTCTACTCTCCCCAATAGCACCCATTGTAAAAACAACTTCACGTTGCGTATCTTCTATCTCTTGTGTTAATTTTGCAGAGATAAGCGTTTCTGCAGCATAAGTACTTGCAAGCATCAATCTTTCAATATCACGTTTATCAAAAGAGTCTTTTTCACCTATATGATTAATCACTTGAAATGCACCAATAATTTCGTCATCATTATCATATAAAGGGATAACCATCATACTTTTTGTACGATATCCTGTTTTTTTATCAATACTTTGATTAAAACGTGGATCTTTATAAACATCATCTATAATAACTTTTTCACCACTAACAATAGAACTACCAACAATTCCTGAACCCATTGGAATACGAATCTCATCTACTCCATGAGCTACTTTTGTCCAAATCTCTTTTTTATCATCACTAATAACCCATACACTACATCTATCGGCTGATGTTAAAGCTCTACCCATATTGGCAAGAACTTCTAAAATCTCATCTGGATCTCTTAGGGAACTTATCTCTGTAAGATAAACAAAAATCAATTCTAAAATCTCATTTGCCCCAAGGCTTCTTACATGTTTTTGTGGCATAGTTTCTTTCCATAATAAAAATTTAGTTAAAATTGTACTTAAAAAAGCAAAGGAAGACAATGCTTAAAATTTTATTTTCACCATCTGAGGGAAAAAAGAGTGGTGGAGAAACAGATCAAATAGATCTCTTTGGTGCAACCAATGCAAGAGATGAAATTTTACAAACTTACAATAATATAGTCCTCTCTCAAGATAAAGAAAAGATTTTACAACTTTTTGGACTTAAAAAATGGGATGATGCACAACAATATATAGAAGATATTTTCAACTCTCCTACTATGAGTGCAATTGAGCGTTATGAGGGTGTTGCTTATGATTATTTAGATTTTACCTCACTTAGTTTTGAAGCTAAGGAGTTTGCAAAAGAGCATACTATTATATTTTCAAACCTTTTTGGTCCAATTTTAGCAAAAGATTTAATTCCAACATATAAAGTAAAACAAGGTAATAGTATCGGTGAAATTGCACCAGATAAATTTTACAAAGAGCGTTTCTCTTACCAACTTGATCTTTACTTAGCTAATGCAGATATTTTAGATTTACGTGCAGGATACTACGATAAATTTTATAAGCCAAATAAAAACTATACTACACTTAAATTTTTAAAAAATGGCAAAACTCTTAGCCATTGGGCAAAAGCATATAGAGGATTGGTTCTACGTGAAATTGCAAAACATAAAGTTGACTCTTTAGAGGCTTTTGCAAAACTAGAGATAGAAAACTTACAAATAAAAGAGATCCTCAAGAAAAAAAATAAAACTGAGATAATCTACGACATAATAGGATAAAAAATGAAAGATTCTAAAGAATACTTAGAAAAAAAAGCTTTTTTTGAAAGAGTTATTACACTTTATGGAAGAAATGTTGCAATAGAACTTTTACAAGATGACTCTATAACAATTCATAAGCTTCACCTTGCAAAAACAAATAAACCAGATAGTACAATAAAAAAGATTTTACTTTTAGCAAAACAGAGAAACCTTGAAATAACATACCACGACAAAACAGCTCTAAGTCGCATTAGTAAAAATGCAAAACAAGATCAAGGTGTGGCACTCGATATTTTAAGTAAAACATACCAAAATGCACAGGAGATACAAAACTTAAAAAAGTTTAGACTTATTGCTCTTGATGGTGTGCAAAATCCACAAAACTTAGGAATGATTATTCGCTCTTGTGCTGCTGGAAATATTGATGGTATTATTTTACCTAAAAAAAATAGTGCAAAAATCTCTCCACTTGTAGTGAAAGCAAGTGCTGGAACACTTTTTAAAATACCCATCTATTTTTGTAATACACTCAAAGAGGTTTTAGAAAATTTAGATGGTGCAAAAATCTATGCTCTCTCCTCTTACGCAAAACATAATATATATGATTTAGAAAAATCTCAAAAAGAGGTGTTTATTTTAGGAAATGAGAGTGAAGGTGTTACAAAAGAGGTAGAAGCATTATGTAATGACTCTTTAAAAATTCCAATGAATAGAGGAGTTGAATCTCTCAATGTAGCAGTTACCGCTTCGCTTATTGCTTTTATGCAGTAAGCTCACTCCTCTTCATAATGCAACTCTAACCCTTTAGAGGTTGCCATAAACCCTTTTATATGCAGTTTTGCACTATGCACCATTTGGTGGTGCTTTTTACATAGTGGAATAAGATTGTATTTATGATCTTTATGGATATGCCCAATAAACTCATTCTCATCTGCTTCATTTTGTGGTTGAATATGGTGTACATCATCTACTTTATCGCCACAAATAGCACAAGAAGCAAGGTAGAGTTCTTTGTTGTATTTACTACTTTTTTTCTTCCCTAATCGCTCAATACTTTCATAATCATCTGCGATGCGTTTGCGTATGCTATTTGCCAAATCTAAAAACTCTTTATCTATATGAAGGGACTTTGCAAACTCTAGCCCATAGAGACTACTTCCACTTCCATAGCGAAGTTTTCTATTGTAGATGAGTTTATCACTTTTTTGATCATAAATAACACTAAGATGCAATGGCATAACATTTGAAAGTTTTTGTATCTCTTCTAGTTCAGGGAGCTGATGTAAATGGGTTGCAAAAATAAAAAGTGGCTCCATCTTTGCAAGTTTTACAATAGCACTTGCAACAATACTTAAACCACTGAGCGTTTCTGTGGAGTGGCTTATCTCATCACCTAAAATTAAAGAGTGTTTTGTAGCACGATTAAAAATATTTTTTAAATCTAACATCTCAACAGCAAAACTTGAAAGTCCACGTGCAATATTATCTGCTCCGCTAATTCTTGTAAAAACAGAATCAAAAAGGGAAAATCGCATACTAGATGCTGGCACAAAAAAACCACTTTGCGCTAAAATAACAGCAATTCCAACACTCTTCATTAAAGAGCTTTTTCCACTACTATTTATTCCATAAAGCAATACTCCGTGCACTTTTTTTGCATTTTGTGTTAAACCTTTTGCATTTTGCACAATTACATTTTCTTCTAACTTAGCTAGATCTAGCTCCCCTAAAACTAAATCGTTTGGCACAAATACCCCACTCTCTTCATTTAACTCAATAATTGGGTGGCGTAGATTTTGAACCTCTAAAAAGTTCTCTTTGCTTTGTATAATTTGTGGTGCAACAAGGTTTAATTTTTTACTTGCTTTTACATTAGAGATGGTTACATCAATCTCTGCAATAAAAGAAACCAATTGTTTTAAAAGGGTATGAAACTCTTTTGCGTAAAGTTTAATTTGCTCTTGATACACCCCTTTATTTAAGCTAATAATCTTTGCAAGGTTTGATACATATCTATCTGTTATTTTTGATGTTAAAGCATTGCTTATTTTTACATTAGAGGTTTGCACTTTAATAGTAAAATCTTTAAAAAGATAAAGTTCATCTTCTATAATAATATGCGATGCCAAAAGCTCTTTTTTTATAGAGTTGTAGCGATTTTTTGTAAGTGTTAAAAAAAATCCCTCTTTATCAAGGCGTGAAATTGTTACAAAGTTTTTTTCTTGTGTACCTAAAAGGTTTAAAATATGTTCTTGAAGCAGTTCAAGTTGCGTATAAAGTTTTTCATTTTCCTCTAAAAGCAGATCAATTTGTGCATTGATATTTGGTTGAATAAGATTTTGGGAAATGTCCTTAAGCATAAATTTTGCACATGCTTGTATATCAAAAGTTGATTCTATTTTTTTAATAAAAAGTGCAATATCGTGTGAGCTACATGGTGGTTCTAAAAAAAGGTAATTCTCCATAAACTCTACAATATTTTTAATAGAAAATAAAGACTCATACAAATAGTAAAGCTCAAAAGGGTGTAACCGCTCTAACAAAATTCTACGACTTAACCTCTCAATATCGTAAATTTGCCCTAAACTCTCCTCAATCACTTGATGGTAATCAAATAAATCTTGTGAAAGTTTATAGCGTTTTTGAAGTTCTTTTTCATTTTTTATTGGGTGTGAAAGCCTCTCTTTTAAAAGGCGTCTCCCCATAGCAGTTGATGTAAAATCGATAATATTAAAAACACTTACCCCATTTTTTGAGATAATATTGAGCTGTTCTAGTGCATTGTTTCCAAGGTAACTATACTTTGCAATATCTAGTTTTTGAGGAAGTTGCAGTTTTTGAATAATCTCACTATCGTGTTCAATAATAAAATCAAGAAGTATCGCTAAAGACTCACTCGCTAAAGCATATTTTTCCATATCAAGAGCTTCTATTGGCATTAAAAAAGACTCTATCTCAAAAACCCTTTTAAAGAGTTCATTTTGGTAGGCTATTTTTGCTTTTGAGGTATTAATATAGTGTGGTTTATGGGAGAGTTCTAAATAATCTAGCACCTCTTTTTGAGAGATGTTTTTATCTAAAAAAGTGATAAGCACTTCACTACTTTTATTAACTATAAGATAGTTAAAAGCCTCATCAAGCCCAAACATTGGGTCTTCACTTGTTCCATACACTTCATTATAAACAACTTTACCTGTACTTAAGTCTATAGAACTAAACCCAACAAGGTAGTTCTCTTTGATTCTATCTACAAAAATAGATGTAATGTAGTTTTCATCTGCACTCACTACATAATCTACATTGGTTCCAGGAGAAATTATACTCTCAACAACACGTTTTACATTGGGTGGAGTTCCCACTTGTTTAATAACTACAATAGTATATTTTTCATACTGTAAAATGCGACTGAGATGTTTTTCAAAACTAACTGCAGGAACACCTGCCATAAGGGGATTTTTTCTATCGTTGTGGATAATATTTTTATTTTTACGTGTAAGTTGAATATTTAAAAGCTCCGCAATTTCACGTGCTTTTCCTATTTGTTCATCATCATTATTAACTTCATAAACCTCAAAAAAAGTTCCAATCTCTATAAGAACAAAGGTATCTTTTCCATACCTTTGCTCTGCTAAAGTTTGAATCTCAAAATAGGCCTCTGTTAAAAGGAGATCTTTGTTTTCTAAAATTGCATGGATCTCTTTTTTCATTGAGCTAAAAACTTACTCTACGCAAATGCTCTATTTACTGCACTAAACATCGCTTTTACCGATGCTAAAGCGATATCATTATCGGCTCCAACTCCAAAACAAGATAAAATATCTTTACTCTCAATCTCAATATATGCTACTGCTTTTGCTGAGCTTTTATCGCCACATGAGTGTTCTGAGTACGATTTTACAACAAACTCATTTTTATAATCTTTCATTAAAGCATTTTTACACGCATCTATTGGACCATTACCTTCACCATTTTGTGTGATTGCTTTGCCATTGTATTCATAAGAAAGCTCACATTGTGTTTTTCCACCATTTGAAGTGTGTGTAAAACTTTTAAGTACAATATGTTGTGGCATCTCAAAATAGTTCGCTTTAAAAATCTCTAAAATCTCTTCTGCACTCAGCTCACGCCCTTTTTGATCACTCACAACTTGCACATAACGCCCAATCTCTGGGTGCATCGCTTTTGGAAGTTGGTATCCAAAATTTTTCTCTAAAATATATGCAACCCCACCTTTACCAGATTGTGCATTAATGCGAATAATAGACTCATATGTTCTTCCAACATCTGCTGGGTCTATTGGAAGGTATGGAACTTCCCAAAAAGGATCCTCTTTTGCTTTTTGGTACGCTAAACCTTTGTTAATTGCATCTTGATGACTTCCACTAAATGCAGTATAAACAAGCTCACCAACATAAGGATGACGTGGGTGTGTTGGAAGTTCTGTTACTTTTTCAACAATCTCTACAACCTCATTTACATTACTAAAATCAAGCCCACTATCAACACCTTGAGTTGTCATATTTAACGCTAAAGTGATAATATCTACATTTCCTGTACGCTCACCATTACTTAAAAGTGTCCCCTCAACTCTATCAGCTCCTGCTAAAAGTGCTAACTCTGTCGCTGCGACACTTGTTCCACGGTCGTTGTGTGTATGTGTAGAGATTAAGATATGCTCACGATTTTCTAAATGGCGTCCCATCCACTCCACTTGATCTGCGTAGATATTTGGTGTTGCCATCTCAACAGTCGCTGGTAGATTAATAATAACAGGACGATTCTTTGCTATACCCCAACGAGCAGTTACAGCATTACAAATACGCGCTGCAAACTCAAGCTCAGTTCCCGTAAAACTCTCTGGTGAATACTCTAAAACTATCTCACCATCATGTTGTGCCTCATATTTTTTTACTAAATCTACACCATTGAGTGCTAATTCTACAATCTCATCTTGTGTTTTTGCAAAAACAATCTTTCTTTGCGCAACACTTGTAGAGTTGTAAAGGTGCACAATTGAACGTCTTACACCCTTTAATGCTTCAAAAGTTTTTGCAATAAGATGCTCTCTAGCTTGTACTAAAACCTGAATTGTTACATCATCTGGAATAAGTTTATCATCTACCAATTTTCTTAAAAAGTCAAATTCAATTTTAGAAGCAGAAGGAAAACCTACCTCTATCTCTTTAAAACCAAGTTTAACTAAGAGTGCAAATAGTTCAAGTTTTTTCTCCATACTCATTGGGTTAATAAGCGCTTGATTACCATCACGTAAATCTACACTACACCAAAGTGGAGCTTTTGTAATTGTATTGTCTGGCCATTTTCTATCTGGCAAATCTATCTTTGGATAGGGTTTATATTTACCTTGTGGGATATTTTTCATAAAAAACCTTTTTTAAAACTTGAATTAAGTAGTTGCACTCTACTTTGGTGTAATTATAACAAAATTTAGAAGTGAATAAAGGGGTTTAGTAAATAATGGGGAATTTTTTTATAAACTTTTAAAATAAGAGGTAGAGAAAATCTCTACTTCTTAGTTTGTTCTTCAGAAGTTTGTGCCTCTAATAGCTCTTGCTCAACCTCTTGCATCTTTTGTTCTTGCTCTTTTTTAGTAACAAGTTCTTTTGCTTTTTCTACTAGATCTTTTGCTTCTTGAGCAGCTTTTTGTGCAACTTCTAGTGCTTTTTTCGCATCAAAATTTTCACGAAGTTCATCAATACGCTCAATAATTTTTCTTGCTCTGTCGTGACCAATAACATTTTTAACATTCTCTTTTTCTAAAAGATCTTCTAACTTATCAGCTTCTCTCCACATATTTGTGAATTTTGACTCAAGATAGTTTGCATAATCACGATTAATTGGCGTAGGGTTTGCAATAAACGCTAAATCAAACTCCTCATCACCTTGTCCAAAGTAACGGTAGTTAAGCTCTTGAAGATAAGTATCAATTGTTAAAGATTTTACATACTCTAACACTTTCTCTTTTTCATCATTTTCAATTAAATACTCTAAAATCTCAACACCAATAATTGAGTTTCCATCTTCAAAAAGTTTGTTTTGTTTTTCTATACAATAATCATAAATTTGAACAAGTCCATCTTCATCTAATGCTCTTACAAAAGTAAATACATCTAAACTTGCACCAAAATCTACACTATCAAGTTTTTGAGTTACAATATTTAAAATTGTGTAAGGTTCTTCAAGTGTATTTGCATAAGCAACAATTGCTTCTAAATCATGCATACCATCTTCATTAAACTCAAACTCTTCCATATACACACGAATAGCATCTTTAAGTTTTTCATTTAAAATCTCTTGAGCTTTTTGTGAGTAAAACTCTCCAAGTTCTTCATCTTTTCTACCAGCAACATCACCTAAATGTACATAACTTTTAGCCATCTCTTGAAATCGCTCAAGCTTTGCATCAATTGAAAGTTCTGTTAAAGTTGCTAACTCTCTTTCATAAATAGACTCTTTTTTTGCTTTTACTTGTTCTAAAAAGTCTGGCTTAGCACTTGCTAAAACTTTTGCTAGTTTTGCAAGTTGATGTTGATAATCATAAAAATCGTTCTCATCATTCTCTAAGTTTTGAAGAAGTTTTTCAAGGTTTGGTTTTGTAATTATCTTCCCAAAAATAAATAAAACTGCCAACGTAGCAACTGTTCCACCACCTAAAATTTGCATCATCAATGGATCTTTGTCATAAAGTGCAACTGGATCGTAGTTTAACTCTTTAGCAAGTGCTAAAAATTCTTCTAATTTTTGCATAATCTGTTCTTGTGTTATCATCTTGTCATTCCCTTAATTTCTATTGTGCAACATTTAAAGCTAATTGTGCCATTTTTTGCATATATTTTTCAACATTTTTCGTTGAATCTAAAGATTTTTCTAATTCTGTGAGAAAATACTGCTTCGTTTTATCATCTGCAATATTAAAAGTATATAAAACCCACTCAATATTAAGTTTTAAAGTTTCACCATTTTTTTGAGCATCAAATGTTCTATAGAGATTTACTTCTGTTTTTGCTAAAAGTTTTAAAACTTCTTTGTAAAAATCACTCACATCATAAGAGATAAGCATCTCTAAATCTTTTTGAGGAATTGTTGCTTCAACATCTTCAAAAACCTCTTTACCCAAAATAAGTGCATCACCAATTACAAGGTTTTCACCAATAAAAAAAGGCTCTTTACCTTCACTTAATGCATTTGCATCGCTATAAACAACATGTTTTGTAATAATTGGTAATTCATCTATTAAAATAGAATTAAAAAAACTATAAACTGTATTTGCTTCAATTGTAATATCTAACTCTTCTACACTTTTTAAGTGTGGTTTAATTGTGTATGCTCTCATTAAAAACTCTCCAATACTATAACATTTACTAAAGTGCCACTCTCTAAGTTACCATCTTCTGGAGCTGTTACCATGAGGGCACTATCGTTTAACATATTTGTTAAAATAGCTGAACTTCCCACCTTTTTTTGGGAAAAGTCTACAAAATATTGCCCATCTTCCACTACTAAATTACATGCTGTAAACTCTGTAAATTTACTACGCTTTTTAAAATCCTCTTTTAAACGTGCTTCTACAGTTTTGTAAATTTTTTTCTCTCTGCCTAACATTTTTGCAATCATAGGTAAAACAAATAAAATTGCAGTAACTGTAGAGGAGTAAGCAAAACCAGGTAATCCAAATAAAAACTTTTTCTCAAGTTGTGCAACCATAATATGACGCCCTGGTTTAATAGCCACACCTTTGTAAACAACCTCTGCTCCAAGGCGTGGAACAATAGTTTTTACAAAGTCATAATCTCCAACACTCACTCCACCTGTACTTACTACAATATCTGCACTTGCTAAAGCATTTTGAAATGTTTGCATAATAGAATCTTTGTCATCCCCTATAACACCCATTTGTACAACTTCAGCCCCTGCTTGTTCAAACAATGCTGCAAGTGTGTAGTTATTTGAGCTTCTAATTTGTGCAGGATTGTTTGACTCTACACCTAAGTCTAATACTTCACTTCCTGTTGCAATAATAGCTACACGAGGTTTAAGTGCTACTTTTACCATTACATGGTTTAGTCCTGCCATTACACCAATTTGTGCAAAGCCTATTTTTGTACCTTTTTTAATTAAAATATCACCCTCTTTATACCCTTCACCAACAGGTCTTACAGAGGAACCAAAAGGCACAGTTTCATTAATAGTTATCTTTCCATCTTCATAAGTAACATTTTCTATTTGAATAAGAGTATCACTTCCATAAGGCATTTTTGAACCTGTAAAGGTTTTAATAGCCTCACCAATTTGAAGTTCTCTTTGTTCATCTTTTCCTGCTGGATTGTCATCTTCTAAAACTTGCAGTGTCTCTAATGCCAAATCATCAAATTTGACTGCATAACCATCCATTGAAGCTGTTGGAAATTCTGGATCATTTTTTGGTGCTACAATATCTTGTGCTAAGATTCTGCCTAATGCTTGAGGCAAAGCAACCATCTCAAAACGCTCTGCATCTACTGTTAAAAGTTCAAGCATATCTTGACTTGTTTCATACTCTAATAGTTTCATTGTAAAATGCCACTCCCTTGTATTGGTGTTGAACGATCTTTTGCATAGATTCTTTTACCATCTTTTAAATCATACTTCCAAATTGGAGCACTCGCTTTGAAATCCTCTACAAACTCATCTATAAACTCTAAAGCAACTCTACGTTTAGGGGAAAAAACAGCTGCAATATAAGAGGATTCATGAAGCATAACATCTCCACGTGAATGTGCCATTTTAATAATTGCACCTTTTTGTTTTGCTTTTTCTTGCCAGGCTTCAAACCAACTTTTTAAAATAGGCTCATACACATCAAAACTAAGTCCATCAATACCATCTTCACTTCTTACTGTTCCAACAAATGATACATATGCACCATAATTACTTTGTAACTCCTGCTTGTACCATCTATCTAAAATTTCTGAAACATCTAAAGCACTATTGTGTAGTTCTAACATTATTTAACCTCCACATACGGGTGGTAAAAGTGAAATTCTATCTCCATCTTTTAACTCTATATCTAAAGAGCTTACAAGTGTGTCATTTACTGCAACTGCTGATGTTTCTAGCCATTCTTTTAAATCTTTATCTTGTTTTAAAATAGTTTTCAAATCATTAAGATTACTTATATTTAATTCCAAGCTCTCTTTTTGGATTGGTCCTAAAAATTCAACTCTAACCATAACTTACCCCACTCTTAAACTTGGCACAATTATAGCTAAGATAAGTTAAGCAGTGTATAATTTTACAAATTATTTGGAGTAAAATATTGGTTTTTGGAAAAATTGAATATTTAAATTTATTACCTTTTCATATTTTTATGAAACGCTACCTTCGTTCCTCTCAAGCAAAAGCGACAATGCACTATAAAGGTGGTGTGCCTTCAAAAATAAATAAAGATTTTAAAAAATGTCGCGTAGATGCAGCCTTTATATCTAGCATTGAAGCAAGGGGTTATAACTCTTTAGAATTAGGTATTGTTGCAAAAAAAGAGGTTTTAAGTGTTTTAGTAAAACCAAATACTCCAACAAAAAAAGATAGCGAATCAGCAACTTCCAATGCCTTAGCAGATGTTTTAGGGATAAAGGGGGAAATTATTATAGGTGATAAAGCTTTAAAATACTATCTTCAAAACCAACCTTATATAGACTTAGCAAAAGAGTGGCACAATCGCTACAAACTCCCTTTTGTTTTTGCACTTTTGTGTTTTCATAAAGATAAAAAATTTTACAAAAAAATAGAAAAAAAATTTTTGCAAAAAAATATAAAAATTCCACAATATCTTCTACAACAAGCAAGTAAAAAAACAGCTATTGCACCAAAAGATGTTTTACACTACTTAAAATATATATCTTATAATGTTGATAGTAAAGCAAAAAGAAGTGTGAAAATATTTTATAAAGAATTACAAAGAAGAGGAAAGTAAAAAAGTATAAAAACCCAAAAAGGGTTTTTACTGCAAAATTATTTTGCTAACGCTGCTTTAGCTGATGCTACAACTGCACTGAATGCTTCTGTATCATTCATAGCCATATCAGCAAGAATTTTACGGTCAAGCTCGATGCCAGCTTTTTTAAGACCATTAATAAATGTAGAGTAGTTCATATCATTTAAACGACAAGCTGCATTGATACGGATAATCCAAAGTTTACGGAATTCACGTTTTTTCTGTTTTCTATCACGGAATGCATATACTAATGAACGCTCAATTTGCTCTTTTGCTTTTCTAAAGTGTTTACGACGACCACTATAGAAACCTTTTGCTAATTTTAATATTTTCTTGTGTCTTCTTCTACGAACAACACCTGTTTTTACTCTTGGCATTTTTTTCCTTTAATTTTCTTTACCTAGCTACTTTATGTAGTCAAGGTGCCACTCTTTGGTGGACTTGCCCAACATTGTGTTGGAGAGTTTAACAATCAACTAAAAATTAGTTAATCATACCTTTGATGTTTTTCTCATCTACTTTAGCAACTACTTTTGGAGTATTTTGCTTACGACGAGTTTGTGCATCTTGTTTTGTTAAGATGTGACTTCTAAAAGCAGTCCCACGCTTAATTGAACCATTTTTCTTAACCTTAAAACGCTTTACAGCGCCCTTTACAGATTTCATTTTTGGCATCGGTGTATCCTTGCATAAAATTCTCATAATTTGAGAGTGAAATTATACCAAAAAAATTCTAAAAAATGGTATAATTTTTTTATGAATTCAATAAAACATATAAAAAAAGCTTTAGAAGAGTTAGATTTAGAGGTGCAAAATATTTTGCAAAACCAAGCAATGCCGCTTAATGAAAAAGATAACTTTATGTTACCACTTTTACAACAAAAAAGGGTTTTAAATCAAACACTTGAAGATTTAGAATATTTACGTGACAACCCTCCAACGCCAAACCAACCTTGTGGAATCTCAAAATACAGAGAGGATTAAACCTCTCTTTGTGCTAAATAATCTTGCACTATCTCTTTATGGTCAAACACCAAAGAATTTAATGGTATTTCATCTAACTTATACACTTTAGCCTCTTTTGCATCATCTGCTGCTTCTGGAAAATTGTAAGCTTTTGCAACAAACACAACACTTACAGTATGAAAACGCTCATCTCTTTTTGGATCAGAATAAACCCCTAAAAGTTTTGAAATCTCTACATTTAATGTAAGCTCCTCTTGCATCTCTCTAACTAAAGCATCTTCAACTTTTTCACCAACATCAACAAACCCACCAGGCAAAGCTAAACCTAAAGGAATATTTTTACGCTCAATAAGCACAATTCCTAAAAACACACTATCTTTATACACCTCAACAACACCATCTACGCTTACGTAAGGTGTTGTGGGTGTCCAGCTATTTGACATAATGGTTATCCTTTTTCATTCTATTTTCTAAAATATAACTTTTATTTTTCTATGTGTCAAGATTCTATAAAATAAACCTATGTTATACTTTTATTAAAAAGTAACAAGGGTTTTATTATGCATACTATAAAGATAAATAATTCAGAACTTGAAAGTTTTATATCTTCCCAATATGGTAATGATGAAACTACTTTACTTCATGACTTTGTAAAATTTATCAAAACAGAACTTATTGTAAATGATATAAAAAAGGCCTTAGATGAAGTAGAACTTTTTGAAAAAGAACAAACTCCTCTAACAAATGCTAACGATTTTTTAAATGAACTAAAACATGAACATTAAAACAACAGATATTTTTAAAAAAAGTTTTAAAAAACTACTTAAAAAAGATAAAAAGCTCATTTTAGAATATGAACAACTTTTAAATAAGCTAGAAAAAAATCATAATCTTGGAACTCACTTAGGCAATGGTCGCTATAAAATAAGACTAAAAAATCATGCGAATAATAAAGGCAAAAGTGCAAGTTACAGGGTTGTTACTTACACAAAAGTAGAAGAAACCATAATTTTAGTCTATATCTACTCTAAAAGCGATGAGGAAAGTGTTTCAGAATATAAAATAGATGAAATCTTATCTAGTTATAAGATATAATGATATTAAAAAGGAGTGTCTATTAAAACACCCCTCCAATAATCTCTTGAGCCTCTTTTATAATACTCTCTAAATGCTCTTGTGAGATAAAACTCTCTGCATAGATTTTATAAATATCCTCTGTACCAGATGGGCGTGCTGCAAACCAGCCATTTTTTGTCACAACTTTTAAGCCACCAATTGGTTGGTTATTTCCTTTTGCATTGGTAAAGATAGCTTCTATCTCCTCCCCTGCTAACGTTTTTGATGTTATATCATTTGGTGAGAGTTTTTTAAGTTTTGCTTTTTGTTGTGGTGTTGCAGCAGCATCAACACGACGATAGTAAGATTTACCAAATTTTTGCTCAAGTTCTGCATAAATTTGCGATGGAGATTTACCAAGTCTTGCAAACATTTCATACGCTAAAAGGTTTAAAATAATTCCATCTTTATCTGTTGAAAATGCAGTTGAATCAAAACATAAAAATGAAGCTCCAGCACTCTCTTCACCACCAAAACCAAGCCAAGAGTTACTCATACCCTCTACAAACCATTTAAAACCAACAGGTACTTCATACACCTCTTTAGCTAAAGACTTAGCAACTCTATCTATCATCGAAGAGGAAACAAGTGTTTTTCCAATTTTTAAATCTTTTTTCCACGTAGGGCGATTTGTAAAGAGATAATAAATTGCAACTGCTAAATAATGGTTAGGATTCATAAGCCCATCACGTGTAACAATACCGTGACGATCAAAATCTGGATCATTTGCAAATGCTAAGTCAAACTGCTCTTTAAGAGCAATAAGTGAGCTCATAGCATAAGGAGAAGAACAATCCATTCTTACTTTTCCATCATGATCACAACTCATAAAACTAAATGTTTTATCTACTTTATCATTTACAATTTCAAGGTTTAAACCATAAATTTCATTGATTTTTTTATACACCTCTATACCACTTCCACCAAGTGGATCTACCCCAACTTTAAGGGTACTTTTTTGAAGAAGCTCTATATCTATAACATTTTTCAAATCTTTTACATAAGGTGTAATAAAGTCATACTCTCCAACAGCTGAAATATCTTGCGTAGTTTTTACACCCTCTAAATTTTTAGCAATATACTCATTGGCTCTTTTTTCAATAAAACCTGTTGCATCAACATCTGCTGGACCACCATGGGGAGGATTGTACTTAAAACCACCATCTTGTGGAGGATTGTGTGAAGGGGTAATTACTACACCATCACAAAGTTTAGCTTCAATTTTATTTGCCTCTATTACAGTATGAGAAAGTACAGGTGTTGGCGTGTATCCACCATCTTTAGCAACTACACACTCAACACCATTTGCTACAAATACCTCTAAAGCACTCTTTTGTGCAACATCTGAAAGGGCGTGTGTATCTTTTGCAATAAAGAGTTTGCCATCTATTTTTTGCTCTGCTCTGTAATCACACAACGCTTGAGCAATCGCTACAATATGGGTATGCGTAAAACTACTCTTTAACGAACTCCCACGATGTCCAGAAGTCCCAAAAGCAACCTTTTGTGTAGCATCTTCTATGTTTGGTTTTGCATTATAGTACTCTGCTATTAAATACTCTATATCTATTAAGTCCTCTTTTTGAACTTTTTTTCCTGCATTTGGATGTAACATTTTTTAACCTTAAAGAGTTTTTTTGTAAATATAGCTTTTATTTTTTTATGTGTCAATGAAAAGGGAGAAAAAAGTGGCTTAAGAGGTACAAAAGTACCCCTTAAAATTTTTAGTAATCGATAATAAGATTAAGCATAAAAGTAGTATCTATCTTTTTCTTGCCTGGAAGTGGTAAATGAGTATAATCTACTTTATAACTCACACCAGCAGAGAAAACATCAGAAATTTTTGAAACTACTGCAGTTTTAGAGTATGCAAAATAGTTATCAGTATCATCTAATTGCCCTTTAATAGAAGCCTCTTCTGTAAATTTTGTATTTTCTGCAAGTTTATAATCATACAAACCTTTTGCTCTATATGATGTATAATCTTCTGTTGTTCCTGCTACATCATTATATTTATCTTTAGAATAAAGCACACCAGCTTCTAATGTTAAGTTTTGTAAATCGCTTACAACTGCTTTATACCCTAATGCTGGACCTGTGTAAAATTGGTACTCAAAACTTGAGAATTTATCCTCTTTATAACCTACAAGATAGTTAATAAAAAATCTCTCTGTCATAAAATAGTTATAGTTTAATTCAATAAGATATTGGTTTTTAATCTCTATTGAATCATCTTCTGCATACTGAGCATTTAACTTCACTTTCACTTCACTTTTATCAAAAGCTTTCTGCGCTGTTGCATCTAAGTTAAATGTCTTTGTTTTTGTATTTCCCTGTGTTTCAATATATCCCAACTCAGTATGAGTTTGTAAAGGTTCAGCACTAAGTGTTGTAGCTACTAAACCTACAACCATTGAAGAAACTAAAATTTTTTTCATATTTTTCCTTTTTATGTTCTTTTTAAGAAAAAAGATTATTCCAAAATAAATATTAAATAATGGTATAATTTCGCTAAAAAAGAGAGAAAAAGTATGCAAGCACATGTTTTTTTTGGTTCAGGACAACATCTAACAACAAAAGTCAATGAAAGAAAATCTCCATATTCACAAAAAGTGGTATCTACCGCACCAATTTGTGATGCAGATGATGCAAACAAAGCTTTAAAAATTGCACAA
>Ga0256837_1000398_pt1 | contig 37740 bp, 35 predicted proteins | sample 4562384metaG_FD_185976 | JGI IMG/M metagenome (GOLD analysis project Ga0256837, IMG submission 185976) | Hydrothermal vent microbial communities from Guaymas Basin, Mexico - 4561-384 | ecosystem: Environmental > Aquatic > Marine > Hydrothermal vents | place: Mexico: Guaymas Basin | collected... | reverse complement strand
TAGCATCATATAACTTGAAATCTTTAGGACCACCTACTACAAAAAATTCTGCTCGATATTGATTGTCTAACATACCAACTAATTTTGCAAAGTTTTCCACTGGCCACATTTTAAAGAGATTAGCGGCAGCTGGTTGCAATAAAATCCGCCAAGGTGGTTTAATAGGTGGGATTTGTGAATCATTTAAAAATAATTCTAATCGTTTTGGAGATACTGCATTAGCACCTATCGCCCTAGCTACTGCACTGCGACGATCAACAGCGTGCATATCAAAACCGACATCGATAGCATAAATATTTTTAGAAACATCACTAACACCCTGATTATTGACTAATTTGCCAAAATTTAATTTTTTTAATAATAGATACTCAGAACCATTAGCATGAAACACAACAATATAATCCCAATACCTAGCCAAGCGCATACGCAAATAAAGACGCATTAAACCATTATTACTATATCCAAAACATTGATTAATATGTGGGTTATATGCAAACAAATCCTTCCAACGTTTATGGGTCAACAATGTTATATGCGCATTGCCAAAAGACCTACGCAATAACGACAACCCTGGCGTCGCCAACAAAGAATCACCCATACCTGTTGTGCTAACTGCTAAAATATTCATTTAAAATATTATAACATTTAAACTAAAATACGCACTTTCTTTTTAATGACATAGCCCTACAATACAGCTATGAAAATAGCAGTTATTAGAAAAAATATGAGCTCTATTGGTGGAGCCGAAAACTATCTTGGCCTACTAATTAAAGGTTTAATGCGCAAAGGTTGTTTTGTAGAATTAATCTGCGCCAAGCCACCACGCAAAAAAATAGCCGGTGTAGAAGTACACATAGCCCAATCATCTGGTTTTTTATCTGTAATGAAGGACAAATCATTTGCTAAAAATGCCGAGATTTGTGCAAAAACAGGCAATTACGATGTGGTGATAAGTTTAGAACGTACTTCATACCAAGACATCTATCGAGCTGGAGATGGTTGCCATATTCAATGGCTTAAATATAAACAGCAGATTAATAAAAGTTTCAAATTATTACAAAATTTAAACCCTCTAAATAAGCACCTATTAGCCATAGAAAAAAAATTATATGACGGGACCACGCATATAATAGCTAACTCACAAATGGTTAAACAAGAAATACAACAACACTACAAAACTCCAGACAGCTCTATTACAACTGTTTACAATGGTATCGATTTAAAAAAATACCACCCAGAAAAACGACAAATAATTGCCCAATCCCTAGACGATACATTAATAATCCACCAAAATACCCATATATTTTTATTTGTAGGCAATGGACAAGTACGCAAAGGATTAAAAGAGGCGTTATTGGCTTTAAAACTTTTGAACACCCGTATTGAAGGAAATTTTAAATTTTTAGTGCTTGGCAAAGATGCCTGCGAATTAGACCCATTAGTAAAAAAACTTAATTTAACTATGCAAGTACGTTTTATTGGAGAAGTAGACGACCCTAGCCCCTATCTACATGCTGCGGATATGATGCTGTTTCCAACACATTACGACCCTTGTAGCAATGCCTGCTTAGAAGCTATGGCAGCAGGCGCAGTTGTATTAACCACCAAACGCAACGGAATGTCTGAGTTATTAAATGATTATCATAATGGATATGTCGTCGAATCACCTTTTGATACAGAGGCAATATTTGAGCGATTAAAACATTGGATACAAAATCAAAACAAACAAAAAATGATTAAACAATCATTAGCAACAATCGCTGATTATTCCATAGAAAAAAACGTAGAACAAACACTAAATGTCATTGATGCACTATGAACCACCAAAAACATCGCCAACGAATCAGAGAACGTTTTTTTCGTGAAGGATTAGACCACTGGGATAGCTACCTACAACTAGAGCTATTATTGAGTTTAGGACATCCACGCAAAGACACCAAACCCATTGCCAAAGACTTATTAAAACGCTTTGGTGGTTTAGCTCAGGTTATGGATGCTTCTATTGAAGACTTACAACAAGTAGAAGGAGTTGGCGAAGTAATGGCATCGGTAATTAAAATAACCAAAGATATGGGACGAGCCTATCTAAATGCCAAAGCATTAGATATGGATTTAATCAATCACCCTCATTTGGCAATCAATGCATTGCGAGCCGATTTAAAAGGTTCATCAATTGAACAAATCAGAGTCTTATTTTTAAATACTGCCAATAAATTAATAGCAAATGAATTACTGTTTGAAGGCACTTTAAATCAAGCACCACTATACCCAAGGCATATAGTTAAAAGATGTATTGCACTAAACGCCAATGCTATAATATTGGCTCATAATCACCCAGGAGGCAGTCTAAGCCCATCGGCAGAAGATAAACAAATCACTCAATTAATTAATACAGCCCTCCAAAGCATTGATGTTAAATTATTAGATCATATTATAGTAAGTCCAGACGGATGGATGTCATTTCAGCAAGAAGGTCTTTTACAATGAACCCTATCAGCGAATTTAATTTTATTAGTTGGGCTCAAAAACAAATTGGAGACGACCCAAGCGTTTTGTTGCCCAGTGGCGATGACACTGCCATTTTAAAAACCACCAACAAAACCGCCTTCACCACCGACGCTTTAGTAGACCAAGTACATTTTGATCTACAAACACAACGCCCTAGCGATATAGGCCAAAAAGCAATCAATGTAAATGTTAGTGATATTGCCTCAATGGGTATGCAACCCAGCCATTGTGTAATAACTTTTTGCGTTCCCCATAACCTTAGTCAACAAAAATTAAAGGCAATATTCAATGGAATGATAAAGGCCTGTCGTCAATCGCAATTGTCAATTGTTGGTGGAGATTTTACCCGAAGTCCTAAAGCATTAATGATTAACGTTGCTATGACAGGACGATTAATAAAAAAAAACACTCAACCGCTGACACGCTCTGGCGCTAAAATTGGCGATAGTATTTTTGTAACTGGATCATTAGGAGGTTCAATAACGGGTAAACACCTACGGTTTAAGCCAAGACTTTTAGAGGTAAAAGAACTCCTCAAACTTGGCAATCCTACATCTATGATTGATATATCAGACGGTTTAAGCTCTGAACTACACCATATTTGCAAACAATCAAAGGTTGGATCAAAAATATTTTGCGAGCAAATCCCCATCGCCAACAAAAATACAAACACATTAGACAACGCCTTAAATGATGGAGAAGACTTTGAGTTATTATTTACTGCCGATGCAAAATTAACAAAAAAAATTGACAACAATTGGACTTTAAAAACCAAATTAACAAAAATAGGCGAAATTTGTCATAAATCTAATGGCATTAAACTATTTAAACACAACCAATATCTACACAAACTACCGGCCAAAGGTTGGTGTCATTAATAATACCTGCTTAAAACTATACACAACAAAACATCTAACAACAAATCACCAAAACAACTGTTTTTGCAAAATACCACCTTGTAGATTAGATACTTATACCTATAGACAGGCACTATATAACTGATAAAATCTAAGTATCTATTATTATATTACTTAAGGAGGTTATATGAAAAACCTTATTATATCTTTAGCAATTATTATGGGTCTGTGTTTTAACGCCGTTGGTGATGCCGCACAAGACATATTGAAAATCAAAGAAACTTTAGGTCTAAAGCAACCAAAGGTTTATATTGAACTAAACGAATTAACCAAATCTCCAAAAGCATATTACAATAAAGAAATTACTATTAAAGCCTTATACAAAGGCCCTGGTAAATTATTTTTACCAAATTTATCTGCCTTTACATCAGAGCAATTTTTAAATTTTCATATTTGGCCAGACCGTGCTCAACTATGGACTGATAATGGTATACGCTCACTATTTACTACTTGCTACATTAGTAGATATAACCAAAATTTTAACAAATTACGTTCTATGCCAATGTATACGCCAATAATTATCAACGCCAGAGTAGATGGCGTGGTAGAAAACATCCCATTATTAGAAGTGCTTGATATCTCTTTTATTAAAGAACCTCAGTTAAATAAATATGGTATAAATCAAATGCGCAAAGCCTATGCTTGGTTAGCCATTAAACGTTATGATACCGCTAGTTTACACTTTAAACGCGCATTAAAAGAGTCCCTACCACTTTGGGCAAATTTAGAAATCAAATCGACATTAGGTGATATTTCTTTTGATTTAAAATTATACAATCAAGCCCGCAAACAATATCTAGAAGTTTTACAATTAGGGGCAAATCGTAGCTACATATTACCCCGTTTAATCAAAGCGATTTTAGCATCTAATAACGCAAACAGTATGGCTAACATTGGTAGATTAGGTTATGAATTAAGCCAATTAACACCAGATAATCCATGGGGTCATTTAGCTTTTGGCATAGGCTTATATCAAAACAAAGAATACCACCAAGCTCTTCGCAGTTTACAACGCGCCTTATTCAGAAATCAAAATATTTTATACACTTACATTTGGAAAGCTCGCACTTTTACAGCTATAGAAGAAACAACAAGTGCTATTAGTAGTTATTTAGATGGTTTAAATCTATTTGAAAATAATTTAATTTTAAACAGCGAATTAGCCCAGATATATTTAAATGAACAAAAATATAAAAAAGCATTACCATACTTCCATAAATTAACTAAAAATTTAGCACCGCAATCTGCATACTATCCTTGGTGTATGGCAAAATGCCAACTTGGATTAAACAACCAAAGTGCAGCTATAACATCTTTAAAAATAGCATTGAAACGTAATCCTAAGTATTATGAAGCCTTAATAGCTTTAGGTAGTATTCATTTTACTAACAAACACTACGAACAAGCCAAAGCATATTTAAACCGTGCCATTAAAATTAAACCTCAAAGTATAGAAGCTTATATAAAATTAGGATTTATTGCTTGGCAAGAAAACAATTTAACTTTAGCCGAAGAATTTTTTAATAAAGCTTTAATAATTGATGCTACCAATCAAGAAGCTTTAACATACCTTGGCAAAATAAACTGGCAACAAAACAAGATAGAATTGGCACTGCAAAGATTTAATCAATTAGTTGATTTGGCACCAAAAAACTACCCTACTCGCTTAGACTTAGCCAAACGCGCCCAACAGACCAAACACTACGCAATGGCAATCAAACACTTTACCATACTTAGTAATGTAATAGCCTACAAAGAATCAGCCTTATTTGCTCTTTCTGTAAATCATATCGCGCTAAAACAATATTCACAGGCACAAAAAAACCTTGAAGATTTAATTGCTCATAACCCTAGAAATTTAGCTGCAATTAATAATTTAAGTTATTTATGCTCTACAAAATTACAAAAATACAAACTTGGATTAAAATATGCAAAAATGGCCCTTAAATTAACTGATAAAAACCCCGCCATACTAGACAGTTTAGCAATAGCATATTTGTATAACAATCAGGCTCTATTAGCTCAACAAACTTTGATAAAAGCACAAAAATTAAAACCTCTTATTGGTAATTCGTTTCACTTTCAAAACAGCCATTTAAAAGCCTTAATTACTTATCATCTAGCTATGAGTTTATACGCTCAACAAAAATACAAAGATAGCTTAAAACAACTTTATAGCATCAAAAATACTCAAGGACAATTAAAACAAGATATTGCAATGTTAAAATCAAAAATAATATCCGACATTGCTAAATTAAAAGCAAAATCACAAAAAACTGACAATCAAAAAAAAGTTGCCGCAACAACCAATGCTCACGAAAAAAAACCGGCTAACTTAAAACCAGTTACAAAAGAATCTGCGCAAAAATAATGTTTAGTTTAAATTATTTGACCATTAATAATTTTAAATTACTCAAACAAGCCGATTTACATTTTACTGATGGTTTAACCATAATCAGTGGTACAACTGGCGCAGGTAAATCTATGTTTATCGGTGCTTTACAACTAATCAGCGGAGCTAAAGCATCTAAAAATATTTTTGATTTAACCAATCAAAAGGTAAAGATATCTGCAGAGTTTAACGGTCAAGACCACAGTATAACATCCCTTTTAAGTGAGCAGTCTATAGACTGTGAAGACAGCTTAATACTTAGACGAGAAATATCACCAAGTGGCCAAAACCGTTGTTTTATTAATGACACACCTGTTACGGTAAAGTTTTTAGCCAAACTTGGACAACACTTAATTGATTTTCACGGGCAACATGAAGACCAAGCTGTATTAAAACCATCTATTCAGCTTGAAATAATAGATCGCTTTGCCGACCACTCAACCTTAATCAATAACTATGCAGATACATATACAAAATTACAATCTAGTTTTCAACAATTACAAGAGATACGTATTGCCACACAAGAACGCGAAGACAGATTACATTTACTACGTTTTAAACTACAAGAAATAGGCGAAATAAACCCTCAACCAAATGAATTGTCAGAATTAGAACATAAAGTAAACAGATTAAAAAATCGCAATCAAATACAAGAAGACTTACAAACCATATCAGGCCTCATTAATGAAAATGATAATAATGTTCAACAGCAATTAAATACACTCAATCAAACCCTATACAATCTAAGCAACCTTGATGATAATTTTGCACCATTAATGCAACAATCAGAAGAAATTATCAACCTTGTAAATGATCTAAGCTATAATATATCTAGCGAACAAAACGAAAGCGATTTTGACGAAAATGATTTTAACTCAATGCAAGAAAGATTATTTAATTTAAAATCTTTAGAGAAAAAATTTGCTAGAAGCTATGATGAAGTTTTATTATATCAAGATGAAATGCGTAATGAGCTAGAAAGTATAGAAAATATCGACAGCACACTTGAAATATTAAACAAACAAATAGAGTCTTATGAAAAACAGTTAAAAATAGACGCTCAATTATTAAGTAAATCCAGAAAACAAGCCGCTAAAAAAATAGAACAAGCCGTCAATAAAGAATTGCAAGATTTAGCCTTAAAAGACGCTTCATTTAAAATCAAAATCACATCAAAAATAGATAACAAATTATCTTTATTAAACCACAAAGGATTAAAACAAGGTTTTGACAGCATAATCTTTACAGCACAACTAAATAAAGGCATACCATTTGCACCAATAAAAGACATTGCATCTGGTGGAGAAGCCGCAAGAATTATGCTGGCATTAAAAAAAGTAATCGGTCAAAAAGATGCCATCGGAACTTTAATTTTTGATGAGATTGACTCTGATACTGGCGGGCGCTTAGGCTCTATCATAGGCAAAAAAATGTGTCAAATAGCAAAATCGCATCAGGTTATTGCTATCACACACCTACCGCAAGTAGCTGCCTTTGGTACAAGCCATTTAAAAGTAGAAAAATTTGAAAATAAAGATATCATATATACAGGTATTAAAAAATTAACCCTACAAGAGCGACAAGAAGAGTTAGCTCAAATGATGACCGGCGACAATGTTACAGAACTAGCAAGACAACACGCTAAAACATTATTAGAAGAAACTGGTCAACTATAATTACCATGTAATTTACTATGCTAAAATACAATTTTATTATTAAATCGATTATAATTTTAATATTGACCAATATTATTAGTGCAAATATATTTGCCAGCACAAATATCAATACTATTGTAAACATTAGGGATACTCTATTATTTGATACCAATATTGGCTCACAAATAAATAATATGTACTACCATTACTCTCCTTTAGCCGTTGGGGCAATAGTATCTGGAGCCGCTCCAATTGCTATTTTAACCCCTCAAGACCAAAAAAAGTTTAAACAACTAAGAAAATATTTTAATAAACCTGAAAACTTATTAAAGCCTGGCAATTTTGGGCAACTAGGTCCAATTTTTATAAATAAAGAAACACAGTATGCTTATTCTGTGCCAAATACTTTAAAAACTATCAACGCACCAATACCAAAAATAATAGGTGACCTTAAAAGCAAAGCTGCCAAACAAGACTGGGGCAAAGGTATCCGACAATTAGGCAGATATGGGCTAAAAGCATTATTGCTATTTTTTAAAGCAATTCCAATAATAGCAATTTTAATATTACTTTTGATTGCAGGTTGTTTAGGTAGGTGGTGGCCTACTATTTTACCCCCTATGGTATTGGTAGCATTATTACTTTGTTATGCACCAAATAATACAAAGCATAATGTTTTATTAAGCACAGCTATCAACAACCACAATATAGAAGACTTACGCACAGCATTTTTATACCGTAAAACAAGCCTATCTTTAAACACAAAAAATAGGCAAAATGCAGTGCTTTGGTTACAAACACTTTTTAACAGTGCATCTGTAAAAGAGCGTTATTATGCTGCCGCCGTTGCTGGAGAATTAAAATTAACACAATTGCGTGATAAACTAACTGGCCTAGCAGAAAATGACCCAATTATTAATGTGCGTTATATGTCCATAGAAGCTTTATCCAAGCTGCCTAAAACTACCAATATTTTAAAACAATTAGCATTAAAATCGCCTAGTTTATACGAAAAACATTACTTACTTAACGCCTTACTACGCCGTGGTGTATCTTGGAATTCTTTAAGTTGTGACTAATAAACTACAAAAACAATTTGACACAAAACAAATATTACTTTTTTTAACCTTTTTTATATTTGTCATAGAGATATTATTTCGCATATTAATACGATGTATACCAATAACTGAAGATATACCAAACTATATTGAATGGCTTATCTCTGCTAGTATACGCATGATAAGCGTCGCCTTTGTTATTAAAATTGCAATGCAATGGAAAGGTAACACTCAAATAAATTGGGGGCTAAAATCTAAAAACTTAAAAATTGATTTATTACTTAGCTTACCATTTATTTTAATAGGAACACTAATTTTAAGCTTATACCATTTTAATACATGGCAAATAAGACACTTAATTGCACCTATAGCCAATCAACCCAGCAATATACAGTTATTTAGCTGGATAATAGCAGGTGTTATAATAGCTCCTATCTGCGAAGAAATATTATTTAGAAGCATTTTTTTTAATGCTTTAATGCATTATTTTAAAGGCAAGAATTGGTGGAAAATAACCCTATCCAGTAGCATTTCATCTGTAACATTTGCAACACTGCACATTACATCTTTAAGCCTTTCGGGGTTCCAAAGTGCCATTATTCCATTTATTTGCGGGTTATTTGGTTGCGTGTTTTTTCAGTGGCGAAAAAACATCTTTACCGCTACTATTGTCCATAGTTTTGCCAATCTGTACCTATTTATTTTAGCTTATATTTAACTTTTGAGATAACTATGTTTAGATATGACACCACCGTTACCCTGCGTGATACCGATGCTCTAGGGCTAATATATTTTACAGAACAATTAAATTATTGTAACGAAGCCTTTCAAGCTTTTTTAAATCACAACAATATTACCCTATCTATAAATCCAAAAAAAGCTCCATTTATATTGCCAATAGTGCATTGTGAAAGCGATTATACTCAACCACTGTCTTTAAATGATAAGGTAACGATAAAAATTGACTCTATAAATGTAGGGCTTAGCTCTATGAGTTTAAATTATTCTATATGGAAATCTGACGCCAAAGTAGGTTCGGCGTTAATCACCCACGTTTGTGTTAACACTACAAATGGCAAATCTATGCCTTTACCAAATGAATTTAAGGAGCTTTTAATATGAGTTCTATTTTAATTATAGGAACTGGTGGTGTCGGAGCTGTCGTAGCTAAAAAATGCTACAAAGATAACACCTTTAATCAAATATGTTTAGCTAATCGCAGTTTAAATAAGGCATTGGCCATTAAAAAATCAATTGGCGATAACAATATACAATGCGAACAAGTAGATGCCGATAATGCCCAAGAAGTCATTACTTTAATAAAAAAACATAAACCGCAATTAGTAATCAATACAGCTTTACCCTATCAAGACCTAAGCATAATGGATGCTTGTTTAGAGTGTAAAGTAGACTACCTAGATACGGCCAATTACGAACCAAAAGATGTTGCCAAATTTGAATACCACTGGCAATGGGCTTACCAACAACGCTTTAAAGATGCTGGTATAATGGCGTTATTAGGTTCTGGATTTGATCCAGGCGTTACAAATGTTTTTATAGCTTATGCCAGAAAACACTATTTTGATACTATTTATAAAATAGATATTATGGACTGCAATGGTGGTGATCACGGGCAAGTCTTTGCAACCAATTTTAACCCTGAAATAAATATCCGCGAAATAACACAAAAAGGTCGTTATTGGAAAAACGGCCACTGGATTGAGACTCCGCCATTATCTGAACATCACAGTTTTGATTTTCCAGAAGTTGGTAAACGTGAAATGTATTTAATGTATCACGAAGAAATGGAATCTTTAACTAAACATTTTCCAGAAATTAAAGAAATGCGTTTTTATATGACTTTTAGTCAAGAATACCTTACCCATTTAAGAGTATTACAAAATTTGGGCTTAACCTCAATTAAACCTATTAACTATAAAGGTCTAAACATTATTCCTTTAGAATTTTTAAAAGCTCTTTTACCTGAACCATCTAGCTTAGGAGCAACCACCGTTGGCAAGACTTGTATCGGCTGTATTATTGAGGGCATCAAAGATAATAAACCTAAAAAAATATATATATACAACATCTGCGATCATCAAAAATGTTTTACTGAGCTAGGTTCACAGGCTATTTCATACACAACAGGTGTTCCTGCCATGATAGGAGCCAAGCTTATTCTACAAAAAATCTGGCATCAATCTGGCGTATTAAATATGGAACAGTTAGACCCTGACCCTTTTATGGAAGAATTAAATAAAAATGGATTACCTTGGATAGTTAAAGAGTTATAAATGAAAACACCTTGCACCATAATTGACTTAAAACAATTGCGAAAAAATTGTGAAATTTTAAAATCAGTCATAGACAAAACAAACTGTAAAATACTTTTAGCCCTTAAAGGCTTTTCTACTTTTGCAACATTTAATTTGGTTTCCCAATATTTAAGTGGTGTAACTGCTAGTTCTGCACATGAAACAAGACTTGGTCACGAAGAATTTAATGGTGAATTACATTGTTATTTTCCAGCATATAGCCAAGAAGATATGGATTTTATCTTGCCCATTGCAGACCATCTAGTATTTAATAGTTGTTCCCAATTAAATACATTTAAACAACAAGTCAAAAATCATAACGTTAGTTTTGGATTGCGAGTAAACCATCAATACTCCGAAGTAAAAACTGATTTATATAATCCAAGTGCGCCATTTTCACGCCTAGGTGTTACCTTAGAACAACTAAAAAAATATGATATTAGCGATATTGATGGGTTACATTTTCACAGCCTTTGTCAAAATGGTGCCGACTCTTTAGAAAGAACCTTAGAAGCATTTGAAAAACAATTTAAAAATTATCTGCCAAATTTAAAATGGCTTAATTTTGGTGGAGGCCATCATATAACTCGCCAAGATTATGACATTGAAAAACTAATAAACTGCATAGACTATTACCAAAACAAATACAACTTACAAGTTATACTTGAACCTAGCGAAGCCATCGCCTTAAATGCTGGCGTTTTACGCACAACCGTACTAGATATCGTTCATAACAAAATGGATATAGCCATTTTAAACACATCTCCTACAGCCCATATGCCCGATGTTTTAGAGATGCCTTATCGGCCGCAAATTATTGGCTCTGGCAAAGAAAACGAAAAACAATACACATATCGCCTAGCTGGTGTATCCTGTTTGTCTGGTGATATTATCGGCAATTATAGTTTTGATAAAAAATTACAAATAGGCGATGAAATAGATTTTGAAGATATGGCTATCTACACAACCGTTAAGCAAACAACTTTTAACGGCATTGCCTTGCCATCTATTGCCCTAAAACACGAAAACGGCAATATAGAAATAATTAAAGAATTTAACTACCAAGATTTTAAAGGCAGACTTTCTTAATTTATGGATATTCCATTTATCAAAATGCATGGTTTAGGCAATGATTATATTTTTTTTGACTGCCTTAATCAAAACTTTATTAATGACCCCAGTCAATTATCCATAAGATTATCTGATAGACATTTTGGTATAGGGGCAGATGGTATAGTTTTGATACTACCCAGCCAAAAAGCAAACTTAAAAATGCGTATTTTTAATGCCGATGGTAGCGAAGCTGAAATGTGTGGGAATGCTATACGCTGTATTGCTAAATATATATTTGAACTCAATCCAAATAATTGCAAGCAATTAACTGTAGACACATTAGCTGGACTTATTAGTGTTAAAATAAATACCAATACAAATAATAAATTTATTTCTGCTACGGTAAATATGGGTATGCCCAAAATAACCAAGCAGTCTATTATTCTAAACGATAATACAACCTATAAAATAAATTGTGTCAATATAGGCAATCCTCATGCTGTTGTTTTTGTAGATGACATAACAGATTTACAAGTATTAAAACACGGCTCGGAAATTGAAAATTATCCAATTTTTAGTAACAAAACCAATGTGGAATTTGCAAAAATAATTGATAAAAACACCATTAAAATGCGTGTCTGGGAACGTGGCACTGGCGAAACCCTAGCCTGTGGAACAGGCGCGACTGCCACCGCAGCAGCTGCATTTGCCAACAAATTAACCAATAAAAATATAACCGTAAAACTCTTAGGCGGGGAATTACAACTAAAACAAACAGCTAAAAAAAATATATATATGACCGGAACCGCCCAAAAAGTTTTTACAGGCATCATTAAAATAAACTAAAATCAATAATGACTATAATGTATGCTAATGTTATAAATAATAATACCTAGTGTCTGACAATACTTTAAACTATGCTATCTATTAATACTTTCTGCTATATCATTTAAACGTTCAATTAAAGTAAAAAAATATTTATTCATTTTAGTTCGATGATCTGGCAACATAGAATCATGTTTGCCACCTAAAACAACCATAGGATTAAAAGTAGCAATTAAACGCATATCTCGCAATGCTGATTTAAAATTATCTTGCCCACCCTTAGTTAAATATTCTGGATATAAAGCCAATAATGTTTCTACAAAATCACGCACTACAAGCACAACCCCTTGAGCATAATAAATTTGGTCATCTAAATCCGCAAAGCTTTGCTCTTCGTTGTGTTGATTTAAGCGACCTAAAGGTTCTCCTAAAAAGTTTTCACTTGTCATAAATTTTAACAATTTATAAACATCATCTGTACGCAAATTATAAACTGCCTTACCCGCTAATAAATCTTTTTTATATTTAAATATTTTTTTTATACCTAAATTATACTGACGCTCTGAAGATGGAAACCAATATTTAGATGGTTGATAAACAAAATAGGTATCTCTAGCCGCTTGTAAATCTGGGTTTTCTTCTTCTCCCTTGCCTAATTTAGCAATATTAGTTGAAAAAAATTGAGTTAATAACTTTGTAGCGTAAATCACACCTTTTTGACGATTGTTACGATTATCTAAAAATTTAGTAGGCCCAATATCATTAGCACTCCACCCCAATGTAGAATTTAACTCTCGTTCTAATTGAGAAGTAATCGAGCTAACCAAAATAGCACCTTTTTGTCGATTATCTAAATTTTTAGTTTGCACTAAATTTTGCGAGAGGGATTTTTCCATAATAGGAAATTCCGTCCGTTCAACTACAATATAAAAAATTATAAATATACTTGGCAATACTACAAAAATAATAGCCGAAGAAACTTTTAAATGCTTCCAAAAAAATGATAAAAACTTTTTTATGAAATTTATAATAGCTTGATAGTTAAATTTTGTTATGTCTGGTTTTATCATTTTATTCTCGTTATAAATTTATATTGATGTAATTTTAATAGTCTGACTGCCTTGCCATGTCTGCCCCACTGCCAAAGTCACGGGTTTGTCAATAAGAGCCGCCTCTATACATAACATTTCTTTATATTCTTCATCGCCAAAATCATTTAGTCGCTTAGATTTGTCAATCCATGGATTCCACAAAACTGCATCAGAAAACCCCTGTGAGTTAATGTGAATATGACGTCCCATTTGCAAATCGCATATTTGTTGATGTTGTGAATTTAAATAAATTCTGTCTACCTCTTCACCAATTGTGATAGCTTTAGATGTTTCTAACTTAATTACATCATCATCTAAAGAATCAATATAATTTAAACCATCTAAACCCTTAACCAAAACACGGTCGATATGACCCACTTTAAAATAAGTATGTAAAGCCGCCGTAAAATCAAATTCTTGGGTATCATTATTTGTAACTGAAAAGTTCATATTTAAAGCATCTGTCAAACTAATTTTAAACACTGCCTCAAACTGATACTTCCACAATTTAGAAGAATCCTTATCGGCACGCAAAACAAATGTTGCACTTGTATCGTTGGATGAAGCCAACTGCCAATTGCTAATACGTGCAAAACCATGATTAAGCATACCGCCAAGAGCTCCAAATTGTGGAAAAATAACTGGCACCCCACCACGAATAGGACTGCTATTATCAAAAATAGCTTTTTTGCTTAAAAATAAAACATCTTGATTATTATGTAACCATGACAATACATGCGCCCCAAAAGGACTAACTGTTACACTATTATTATCGTTTTCGATTATTATATTATTAGTCATTTTTACCTACATTTGCTCTGGCACAGCAACCCCAAGCATACTTAAACCCTTAGACAATGCCTTTGATACCATCTCTGGAATTAAAATCAAACTATCTACATCTACATTATCCAAAATATGCACCTTTGCATAAAAACTATTAAATAACGCGGCCAATTCTAAACAAAAATTGGCAATAATATACGGTTCACCCTCACTGCAAGCTCTTAGAGAAACCTCAGGTAAGGTAGAAACCTTTTTTATAATTTCAAAACTGCTATCAGAAATCAAAGCATTAAAATTTTCTGGCAATTTAATTTCTTTACCATATTTACGCACAACACTAGCTGCACGAGCGGCTGAATATTGTAAATAAGGGCCTGTTTCGCCCTCAAAATTAATAGCATCTTCAAAACTGAATTTTACATCTTTAATGCGCCTATGTTTTAAATCATTAAAAACAACAGCACCAATACCAATTTGCTCTGCCACTTGAGATTTATTAGCTAAATCAGGACGTTTATCTTGTATAATGTCCATAGCTCGTTTAGTGGCCTCGTCTAAAATATCCTCAAGTAAAACAATCTGACCAGAACGTGTTCTACCCTTTGTCCACTCTTTTGTGGTTTCATCCCAAACCAATAAAACACCAAATGGTGCATGATACATATTTTTGGCAAATGGTAATTGCATTTTATCCAAGACACTAAAAAATTGTTTAAAATGCAAACTCTGACCCGAATCTGTTACATAAAATGCTTTATCAAATTTGTATGTTTCATATCGATAACAAGCCGCCGCTAAATCTCGTGTAGCATACAATGTTGCACCATCGCTTTTACGCAATAAACAAGGCGTTGTAATGCCATAATCTTCTAAATCAACAATCAGCGCTCCATCAGAGATATTTGTAATGCCAGCGTTTTCTACTTGTTTAATTAAGTTTTCCAGTTTGTCTTCAAAAAAAGCTTCGCCGATATTTGAATCAAAACTAACGCCTAAACGCCTATATACCCTTTCAAATTCTGCCAAGGATAAATCTCGACATTTTTGCCATATCAACCGTGCCTTGTTATGACCGCTTTCCAGATCCAAAAAACAACTTCTAGCCATATCTTCAACACTGCTGTCTTCTTTGGCTGCTTTATTCATACCTACATAAGCATCAATAATTTCTTTTAAATTTAAGTTATTAATTTGCTCTTCATCACAATCTTTAAAAGCAGCTATGATATAGCCAAACTGAGTTCCCCAATCACCAAGATGATTAATACCCACAACATTATATCCAGCATTGCGATGCATTTTGACTAAAGAATTACCAATCATTGTTGAGCGAATATGATGAAAAGCCAAAGGTTTAGCAATGTTAGGACTAGAAAAATCCACCACAATAGTTTTACCTTGTCCAAAATCACTGCTACCAAACTTATCAGTATCGGCCAAAAATTCACTTATCACATCTTTTACTAAGACCTGTCGGTTGGCCTTAAAATTAATGTATGGTCCAACTGGCACTGTAATAAAATTATTAGCACTAATTTTATCCGATAAATCTTTAGCTATTTGCACTGGGTTTTTTTTCAATATCTTTGATAACACAAAACATGGAAATGCCAACTCTCCATGTTCTGTATTTTTAGGCACTTCAATAAGCTTGACAACATCATCAATGGACATCTCTATTAAAGATGCCAACTGTGTCGCAATCTCTACTTTCATAATGCCAACTCCGATGCCTCACCCCATAAGCCTTCCAAATCATAAAAACTGCGTCCGTCTGCTGTAAATAGATGCACAACAATATCACCTAAATCAACTAATGACCAATCGCTTTCATTGTCGCCTTCTGGGCGTACTGGCACATCGGCTAACTCTTTCCATATCTCACGGATAGAATCCTGAGCAGCACTTAATTGACGTTTATTACTACCTGTTGCTATTAAAAAATAATCGCAATACGTGATAATACCACGCATATCTAATACGCGAATATTACTAAAGCGTTTATCGTCTAAATCCTTTGCAATTTTACGCACTGCATTTTCAATATCTTTATCATTCATTTTTTTCATAATTTACTCAGTTTCACTAAAATTGCGAGATTATATATACTTGTACACTACCAAGAAACATTTTTATCACTGCCTCGTTTACCAATGATTGTTTCACCTTCCCAAATTGATAATCCATTATTTACATTTGTTACTGTTAATTGAAAATAATACTCAACTTGCAAAGTTTTTTTATCCACCTTTATATTGCGTTGAATTATTTTTCCTGACAAACTTAAATCTGGGGCGATTATCTGCCCTTTAGTTGCTATAGTACTTTGTTTTATTTCATCATTTTCACGTAATTTACGGGTATCTAACGGCAGACTATCTTCTCGACCATTGCCACCTATACTGGTAGTAACTGCAACACGCCCAGAATTTAAAAGCTGAACTCTAATTTTTTTTACTAATTGATCCGTATCAATATGTTGCATTGTATCATTAATAATACGAGAAATTGCCAATACATATCTACCTCCACCCGGTTTTTGCATGGCAGCAGATGACAACATAGAATCAATAGCATCGGCTGCCGCTTTTTGAAAATCCCGATAATCTAAAACCATGACCGCCTTACCCTTATCGTTATAGGTGTCGATATTTTCTGTATTTGGTTCGCAAGCATTTAACGAAAGCAACAAAGTTAAACCCAAAGCGTATTTTAATTTATTATTCATATTATCTCCTCTTAGTTTTTTCTACTGAATTTTTAAGTCTGATGATAATTTTAAAATCTACACCTTTACCAGTTGGAGAAGGTGATTTAATAAAAAATTCTGCTTTAGCAAAAGCAGGCACATCACGCCAACCTTGTGCAGAATTGCTAATTAAAAAGCCGTCTGCATCAAACCATTGAATGCGATATTCTAACAAACGGTAATAACTACCGTTATTATAACCTGTGATTTGCGCAACTACTCTATTATCATCTAAAATCTTAACTTTAGTTTGTACAACACTAATACTTGGTGCATTAATATGCACCCTTCTAATATTGTCTTTTTTAACTACATTTGATTGTTGATTGTTTTGGCTACAACCACCAAAAATAAACACCACTATTAACAGTATACAATATCTCATACCACTCCTAAAAACTAAATATTTGATAATTAAGCCTAGCTTGCATACTTGGCTTGCGTAAAAATATAACAGAATTTTTATCTTTTGGCACCTGTAGAATTAAAGAATGTCCATTGTTATCTTTAATATCTACTTTACCATCAGCTGGTAACTGAGTTTTTATCAACTCAAATTGCTTTGGCAAACTACGCCATGAACGCGTATCAGACGATATTGTACTAAATTGATAAATTGCCATGGCAAAACTACCTAAATCTCCTAAACTTTTATTAGCAAAGTATTGCGCACTGACTTTAGCGATTGCCCCCAATATAGCTCTAGTCAATATAATCTTAAAGCGTTTTTTAAATTCGGCTTGCACAACCCTATCCATACTGGCGCATATTTGAGATTTCTTAGCCAACATTGTGATATGCCCAATAAAATCATCCATAACCAACTTTGGCAAGGCAATACCCACATACATCACTTTATTACTCACCAAAAACACTGGAATATTAATACGGGTTTCTACAAATTTAGGTGCCATTCCCAATTCGGCAATTAACCAAACATATTTCTTACCTAAAGACTTTACTCCATCTAGGTGTTTTTCCACCCACTCAAAATCGTCGCGCACAACAGAGTTACCTTCTTCCATAGCATAAGCTTGTTTTAACAAATCTGTAGCCTTGTTATAGTCCTTATCTGCAATAAAAAACAAACCCGCTATATACGATACATAAGGATTAATAAAATCTTTATACACTTTAAAATTATCTAAAGTGTGATATCTAGATGCTAAAATGCCCTTTAGTTCAGGACTCTCCATAATGCTTCTTGCACTTGAGACACCTTCACTTTTGTTAGAATCGTACTCTTTAAGCTTTGCCTTAACCTTATTGATTTCTTTGGCAAAAAAATCTTTAGCGCGCCTTTGACGATCAATTGCACGGTTAAACTCTACCCTTGCATCATCCATTTGACCTAATTGCCAATAATTTAAAGCTTTATAAGTATTTATCATCACAGCTTCAAATTCGCTGGCCCGATAATCTAAAACTGTATCATTAAACAATGTAGCACTGATATCACCTAAAAACTTGCCATCATCATACTGCTGTATGACTGCTTTTTCGGCATAATTAAAACATTTATTGCTATTAGAATAATCACCCAAGGCTCTATATGCCATTGCCCTTTGCAACAACTCAATCAACTGCCCCCTCAAAGATTTGTGAAAATCAACCTTGTTACCATCTAATGCTCTTTGATAGTTACCCAATGAATAAGCCATATCAAAGGCCCGTTGTCCATTGCGCTTATTTGAAGTACATGCGCATAAACAAATCAAAAGCAAATAAAACACATATTTAAAATAAAAATTTTTCATAACCATATATTAATACCATATTTAACATCTTGAGGTTAGTGTTATATGTAAAAATTACTACCAAAAATATCATATTACTATTTTTATCCATAGAATGCGTCATTGTGGGATAGGTATGACAATTTGACTGGTCAAATTGAAACAGCCAGAGACAGTGTCAACGCAACTTCTTTTATAACAACAGCTTACAACTATGTTGTCTTTGGCATTAAGATTGCTCTTAGCAAACAAATATATTAAAAATTCTTTTTTAAGGAGAGATAATGAAACTAGAGCCATTACATGATCGCATCATTGTTAAGCGACTTGAGGCGGCCACAAAAACTGCCGGTGGTATTATAATCCCCGACAGCGCCCAAGAGAAACCAAAAGAAGCCAAGGTTATTGCTGTTGGACCTGGAAAAATTTTGGAAGACGGCAGTCGTAGCACTATGAACGTCAAAAAAGGTGACACTGTCTTATTTACTTCTTATGCTGGCGACGAGATTAAAGTCGATGGCGAAGAACTTCTAATTATGCGTGAAGATGACATTTTAGTTGTTGTTAACTAAGGAAAGGTATAAATGGCAAAAGAAATTACATTTAAAGAAGATGCCCGCAATGAGATGGCCGAGGGTATAAGCAAATTAGCTCGCGCTGTCAAAGCTACTTTGGGACCTAAAGGACGTACTGTTGTATTGAAAAAATCTTACGGTTCTCCAGTAGTAACCAAAGACGGCGTAAGCGTTGCCGAAGAAATCGAGCTTAAAAACCCACGTCAAAATATGGCGGCTCAACTTATTAAAGAGGTAGCCTCTAAAACCAGCGATATCGCTGGTGACGGCACAACTACTGCTACTGTTTTAACAGAAGCTATCTTTACTGAAGGCCTTAAAAACGTTGCAGCTGGATGTAACCAAATGAGCCTTAAACGCGGTATCGACAAAGCTGTTAAAGCTGTTGTTGCTCAACTAGACAAAAACTCTAAGCCTGTTAAAGATCAGGAAGCTATTGCAAATGTAGCCACAATTTCTGCCAATAACGATAGCAGTATTGGCGACATGATTGCCGAAGCTATGGAAAAAGTAGGTAAAGACGGCGTTATCACCGTAGAAGAAGCCAAAGGTATGGAAACTACACTAGATGTAGTTGAAGGTATGGATTTTGATCGCGGATATTTATCCCCAGCATTTTGCACTGATACCGATAAAATGGTATGCGAACTTGAAAAACCATATATTTTATTATTTGAAAAGAAAATATCTAATATTAAAGATTTAGTGCCACTACTTGAAGCGCTAGCTAAAGAACAACGTCCTTTAGTTATTATTGCTGAAGATGTAGAAGGTGAAGCATTGGCAACATTAGTAGTCAATAAAATGCGTGGCACAATTAACGCAGTAGCCATTAAAGCCCCTGGTTACGGAGACCGTCGTAAAGCTATGCTTGAAGACATTGCCATTTTAACTGGTGGTAAAGCAATTTTTGAAGACTTAGGTATTCAATTAGACAGCGTTAGCATTGCCGATTTAGGTGTTGCTAAAAAAGTTGTTATCACTGCAGATAATACAACTATTGTCGAAGGAGCTGGCACTAAAAAAGAATTAATGGCTCGTATCAAAGCTATTCGCACAGAGATGAAAAACTCTGATAGTGATTATGACAAAGAAAAACTACAAGAACGTTTAGCCAAACTAGCTGGCGGAGTTGCAGTAATTAATGTTGGTGCTGCTACTGAAGCCGAAATGAAAGAAAAAAAAGATCGTGTTGACGATGCCTTGCACGCAACTCGTGCAGCTGCAGCCGAAGGCGTTTTAGCTGGCGGTGGTGTTGCCCTTGTTCGCGCAGCCTCTGCCATTGACAAATTAGAACTAGAAGGCGACGAAGCTTTAGGTGCCGAAATTTTACGCCGTGCTATCGAAGCCCCTTTAAAACAAATTGCATCTAATGCCGGAGTTGAAGGCGCTGTAGTATTGCGTAAAGTTAAATCTCAAAAAGGCGATAACGGTTATGATGCCGCCAACGATCAATATGTTGATATGGTAAAAGCTGGCATTATCGATCCAACACGTGTTACTAAAAGTGCATTAACAAACGCTGCTTCTGTAGCAAACATACTTCTAACAAGTGATTGTATGATTAATGATATTCCAGTCAAAGCTGAACCTGCTGCAGGCGCTGGCATGGACCCAGGAATGGGTGGCATGGGAGGAATGGGCGGTATGGGCGGCATGGGTATGCCAGGAATGATGTAATTAAAATTAATAAGGATTATATAAAAATGAATTTAAAACCATTAGGCGATAAAATTGTTGTAGAGCGCATGGAAGCTATAACCCAAACTGCTGGCGGTATTTTTTTGCCTGGCAGTGCGCAAGAGAAACCTCAAGAAGCTAAAGTTTTAGCTGTTGGACCTGGACGTACCCTTGAAAACGGTACTGTTGCCCCACTAGACGTAAAAGAAGGCGATGTTGTACTTTTTAGTAAATATGGTGGAACTGAAATTACTGTTGATGGAAAAGAACTTTTAATTCTTAAAGAATCTGACATTCTGGCTAAGTCTGGAAAGTAAAGGAGATTATAAATGGCTAAACAATTAATGTTTGAAGAAAACGCTCGCAAAAAAATGCAAGCTGGTGTTAAAAAACTAGCTGATGCAGTTAAAGTAACTATGGGACCTGCGGGCAGAAATGTAATTATCGAAAAATCCTTTGGCGCTCCAACTGTAACCAAAGATGGTGTTACAGTAGCTAAAGAAGTTGAACTAAAAGATCAATTTGAAAACATGGGTGCAGAATTGGTTAAAGAAGTAGCTTCTAAGACTTCTGACACAGCTGGAGACGGAACCACAACCGCGACTGTACTTTCTGAAGCTGTTTTAAATGAAGGTCTGCGTAATATAGTAGCTGGGGCAAACCCAACTGCCATTAAACGTGGTATTGACAAAGCTGTTACAGAAGCTGTTGCAAGTATTGCAAAAATGAGCAAACCATGCAAAAAACATGCAGAAATAGCTCAAGTTGCAGCCATATCAGCAAACAACGATAACGAAATAGGTGAAATTATCGCAGATGCTATGGATAAAGTTGGCACTGAAGGTGTTATAACCGTAGAAGAAGCAAACGGTATCGAAACAACTTTAGATGTAGTAGAAGGAATGCAATTTGATAAAGGATATTTATCTCCTTACTTTGTAACAGATCGCGATACAATGGAATGTAAAATGGATAACCCATACATTTTACTGCACGAAAAAAAGATTTCTTCAATGAAAGAACTTTTACCCGTACTAGAAAAAGTATCTGGTGCCGGCAAAGAACTTTTAATTATTGCCGAAGATGTCGAAGGCGAAGCATTGGCAACTTTAGTAGTAAACCGCTTGCGTGGTTCTTTAAAAATTGCTGCTGTTAAAGCCCCTGCTTTTGGCGATAGACGCAAAGCTATTATGGAAGATATTGCAGTATTAACTGGTGGTAAAGTAATCACCGAAGAATTAGGTATGAAACTAGAAGACGTTGAATTAGACGATTTAGGTTCTGCCAAACAAATTGTAATAGACAAAGATAACACCACTGTTATTTCTGGTGCTGGTAGCAAAAAAGACGTTGCTACACGCGTAACTCAAATACAAAATCAAATTGAAGCTTCTACAAGCGATTATGACACCGAAAAGCTACAAGAACGCTTGGCAAAATTAAGCGGCGGTGTTGCAGTAGTACACGTTGGTGCTGCCACAGAAAGCGAAATGAAAGAGAAAAAAGCTCGTGTTGAAGATGCTCTGCATGCAGCCCGTGCGGCCGCGGAAGAAGGTATTGTACCAGGCGGTGGTGTTGCTATGTTGCGTTTAATCCCAACTATAGAAACACTAGCTCAATCTCTAAGCCAAGACGAAAAAGTTGGTGCCGAAATTATTGCGCGTGCTTTAAAAATACCTGCACGTCAAATCGTTGACAACTCTGGTGAAGACGGCGTAGTAATCGTAGCTGAGATTCTTGAAAACAAAAAAGAATCTTATGGTTACAATGCCCTTACTGGCGAGTTTACCGACTTGATTAAAGCTGGTGTAATTGACCCTGCTAAAGTAACCAGAACTGCAATTCAAAACGCATCATCTATTGCGTCTTTGATTTTAAGCATCGAAACTGCCGTTACTGATTTAAGTGACGATGATGACGAGGAAATAGACGTTAATAGCGTTATATAATTAATTTTTATAAGGGGCAATTATATATTGCCCCTTATAATTTTTTAATTAGGCCTTAACAAAAACAATTTATTAGAGACATATCATGGCACAAGATTACTACCAAACACTAGGCGTTGAACGCGGAGCAACTAAAGAACAAATACGCAAAGCATATAAACGTATGGCGATGAAATATCATCCCGACCGCAACCCTGACAATGCCGATGCAGAAAACAAATTTAAAGCGGCCGCCGAAGCTTACGACGTATTAAGTGATGACAACAAACGCCAACGCTACGATCAATATGGAGAAGCTGGCGTCAAAGGTGGTATGGGCGGTGGCGGTTTTTCTAATGCTGAGGATATATTTTCAGCATTTGGTGATATGTTTGGTGGCGGTGGAGGAGATTCCATATTCGAAAGCTTTTTTGGCGGTGGTAGTGGCAGACAACGTGGCCCTAGAGCAGGTGCAAGTTTAAAATGTTCTGTACAAATCACTTTCGAAGAAGCCGTATTTGGTTGCGAAAAAACAATCGAATTACGCCGACAAGAATTATGCGATAAATGCAAAGGTTCTGGAGCTAAACCAGGAACATCACCTGTGACGTGTTCGGCTTGTCACGGATCAGGACAAATGGAAATCACACAGGGTTTCTTTAGAACCAGAACAACTTGTCATAAATGTCAAGGTGCAGGTAAAGTTATTGAAGAAGCCTGTAGTGCTTGTAGAGGTAATGGCAAACAAGCAAAATCAAGTAGCATAAAAATAACGATACCAGCCGGAGTTGACAATGATACTCGCATGCGTATAGCCGGCGAAGGCGAACCTGGCGACCAAGGTGGCCCACGTGGGGATTTATACTGCTATATAAGTGTAGAGCCACATTCAATATTTGAACGCAATGGCGATGATATACTTTGCGATATACCAATTAGCTATAGCCAAGCTGCGTTGGGCGACCATATAGAAGTACCCACTATCTCAGGTATGGGCAAACTAAAAATACCTGCAGGGACTCAAAGCGGACAAGCATTTCGTATGAAAAATCAAGGGGTTCCAAACGTTAAAGGATATGGACGTGGGGATGAAATCGTACGCGTACATATTGACACACCTAAAAAACTGTCCAAAGAACAACGCAAACTACTTGAACAGTTATATGAAATCGAAAACAAACATCCCAGCGACCAATGTGCTGGTTTTTTAAACAAATTAAAAGATTTATTTGATTGAGATAGCTATGACATCTAAAAAAGACAAACAAAACGACACAGAACAAACAAATGGCAATGAAGAACAAAATGTAAGTTCTGCCGAGACAGCAACTCAAGAAAATGCTGAACAACAAAATGATTCTACAGAAACACAAGACGATTCTGACGAAACCATTGCTGAAGAACCTAAAGCAGAAGCTAAAGAAGTTCCTATAGAAGAACAAGAAATCACACCAAATGATTGGGATGATATTGACGATATTGACGAGCTAAAAAAAAGACTAGGCGATAGAACATCTGAAAGTATTGACTATTTAGATAAGCTTAAACGCCTTAAAGCCGAGTACACTAATTATCAAAATCGTATGACCAGAGAAAGAGAGCGTATCGGACAATTTGCAATACAAAGTTTTGCTGAAGATGTATTTCATGTCCTTGATACATTTAGTATGGCATTAGATAATGCCGAAAAACTTGACGTCCCTGATAATATGAATGATTTTGTCAAAGGTATCTCAATGACTCAAGAACAACTTTTAGATGCTCTTAAAAAACGTGGTGTTGAAGAAATTGAAGCTGAAGGGAAAGACTTTGATCCAAACTTTATGCAAGCCTTAACAACTATGCCCGGCGAAGAAGATAACAAAGTAATGCAAGTCTTTAGAGCCGGATATAAAATTGGTGACCGTGCCTTACGCCCAGCACAGGTTATTGTTTCTAAAAAAGCGGATAAATAAAATGCCAACTTATCAGTATGAATGTGAGGCTTGTGGACATCACTTTGAAGAATTTCAAAATATGAGTGATGACAAACTACTTGTTTGCCCTGCCTGCCAAAAACCAAAATTAGAACGTCTAATAGGCACTGGTGCAGGCATACATTTTAAAGGCAATGGTTTTTATCAAACTGATTACAAGCAAAAACAAGATAAAAAAGACTCTTAATAAAAACTTATTATTAAAATTTAAAAGCCCTAAATACTTTATTTTTAGGGCTTTTTTTGTGGATATTTATAATTTAAATTCACGAAGATAAGTTGCCTTACATTGCCAACTAGCTTAAAATATATTTATGAAAATAAAACATCTACTTTTAGCTATATGCTTATCCACCCAAGCATTTGGAGCCAATTTAAAAGAAGATGGTGATGTTATCGTCTACTATGACAACAATCAAATCAAACAAAGTTGGCAACGTAATAATCAAAAATTAAATGGCAAATCAAAACGTTGGTATCGCAATGGCCACCTACAATGGCAAGGCGTTTATGTAGATAATTTATTAAATGGACAAACCAAGCTCTTTGATTTTGACGGTAATTTATTGCAAAAAATAAACTTTAAAAATGGAAAACTAAACGGAAAAGCTTTTTTTTATTTTAATCATAAACATGACAAGCAACACACACACATTTGCCAATTACAAAACTATAAAAATGACAAGTTAAATGGTGAGAATATTAACTTTTTTCACAATGGCGCAACACGGACGTCTTTAATATATCAGGATAATTTAAAAAACGGGACCTTAATACATTGGCGTAAAAATGGTGCAAAATATCAAATTAAAACTTTTTACAAAAACAAACTCAATGGAATTGCCAAAACTTTTTTTAATAATAATTCTATTTTATTAAAAGAACATTTTAAAGAGAACCAACTAAACGGAACACAAAATAAATATTTTATCAATGGTTCTGTTTTTCAAACAACTACTTTTTACAATGGTAAAAAACAAGGTATACAAAAAATATTTTTTGCCGGTGGCGGTTTAAAAGAAATCAATATATTTAACAATGATTTATTAAATGGTGAAACAACTAAATACTTTAGAAACTCACATATACAAAGCCAAATACCATATCAAAACAATAAGATAGTTGGTAATGTAAAAACTTATTATAACAACGGTCATATAGCTTCTGTAACACCATATACAAATGGTTTAAAAAATGGTATTGCTAGAATATATCACAAAGATGGTCAAAAAAGTTTTATCCCATACTTAAACAACAAATGTCATGGAACAGTTGAGCGTTATTTTGAAAATAACCAATTACATATCAAAGCTAATTGGCTCAACGGGATGCGCAATGGACTGTTTTTAGAATATTATAAAAATGGCAATATTCACAAACGCGAATATTTTAAAAACAATCTACGCGAAGGTCTTTGTTTAGAATTTTACGACAATGGTAGGTTAAAACAAGAAGACACCTACATAAATGGACGCATAACAAAACAACGCTATTACAATAAAAATGGCACTTTAAAATTAGATAAAAAATTTGCCAATCCCTACACAAAAACTTCTGTACAACATATTAAATCTATCATAACAACCATAATTTTAAAAAGCGGCCTCAAACTTGCGCCAGTTACACAGCTTAGGTTTACACCGAAAACTGTATCGGCAATTTATCAAGGTAGCCGTACAATCATACAACGCAATTTAATTGATAACCTACAAACTTTTGATGGGGCTAAAGTCAATGTTAAAAATCTACCCAAGAAAAACGGTGACCGATTAATATTTGTTAGAGACAATGGTATTATTGCATGGAATATGGCTGGTGTGTTTGACAAAAATAATAATTTTTACCCAACAGGTTTAATCAATCAATACTATGACAACGGTCAACTAGCACAAGAATACAAAATGATTAAGGGTATGATTGTAGGCAAATATCAATCTTGGTATCCCAACGGTTCGATACATATAAAATGTAATTTTGTTGCTGGTACAGATAAAGCCTTATTTGATGGACAATGGTACGAATACAACAACGACGGTTCATTAAAACAAAAAATGCAATATGCCAAAGGCGTATTACAAGCACAACACCTAATTTTTTATAATGACGGAAATATACAGCAAATATGCGATTATAAAAATGGATTATTAAACGGTACTCGTACTCGTTGGTATCCAAATGGTCAATTATTAGAAACAAGTCAATGGTTGTCAGGAAAAGCCAGTGGTGTAATGAAAAAATTTTATGCTAACGGAACACCTAAAGAAGAGTCTCATTGGCTAGATGGACAATTAAATGGTAGTTTTAAAACTTGGTATCCCATTACTATACATCAAGCAACAATACACTTAGCCATACAAGCTAACTATACAAACAATTTAAAAAATGGAATTATGAAAACTTTTTTTAAAGACGGCAAAAAAGAAAGTGAACAACATTTTAAAAATGGAAAACCAACCAACCAAAAAATCAAATGGGATCATAATGGTTGGATTATAAAAAAAACTTATTGGAAAAATTAAATGCGCATACAATACTTAAAACACCACGAAGCCTTTGACATTGGCTATATTGCTCAGTGGGCAAAAGAAAATAATTTTCCTTTAAAAGGTTGTGATTTATCTAAAAAAGAATTACTACCATCAATGGATGAATTTGATATGTTGGTAGTCTTAGGTGGAGCTATGGGGGCGTATGAAGAGGGGCGATACCTGTGGATTAAACAAGAACGCAATTTTATAGGTGAAGCAATTAAACGAGGCAAATATATTTTAGCCTTTGGGTTGGGTGCTCAAATCCTCGCCCAATCATTGCGAGGCGATATACACAAAAACCCCTATCGCGAAATAGGTTTTGGTGAAGTTCGCTTTAATAAAGAAGGACGAGATTTTTGTCTTTTAAAAGATATTCCAGAAAAAATAACCGCCTTACATTGGCATAAAGATTTATTTGATATTCCGCGCGATGGACACCTTCTGGCCAAAAGCAAAGCATGCAAATATCAAGCCTTTAGATTTCATAAAAGAGTCATGGGATTGCAATTTCATCTAGAGACTACACCTGAAACATTGACAACACTAATTAAAAAATGTCGATGTGATATAGTCAAAGGGCAAAATGTACACAACCCTAACGAATTAGAAGCAAACGCAAAAAAATGTAAAAATATGCACAATATATTGGCTAGAATATTAAATAATTATGTCATAGAATTTAACAACAATAATAACTAAATTATTAAGTACTTTGCATCAAGCATCCCAAACCTTCTTTTGTTTGCGCATCTAAATAAACCATCAATTTTTTATTTTGTGATGACAAATTAATAATGCGTACTATGTGTTCCATAGCCTTATCTTCTGGTAAAAGAGCAGCTAAATAGTTATCACTATTTTTTAAGAAATCTCTATTTAAACATCCGCCCTCTTCATCTGGATATATGGGCAAAGGTATAATATTGGCTTCAACTAAATCCTGAAAAAAATGAGTACCATGACTCAACTCTGGAGTAATTCCATCTTTTTGATATGCAATTTCAATTAAGATTGCAGAATTATTAATATCGCCATATCGTACTGGCACGCCTAAATTAATATTAGAACTACCCCACCTACCCGGCCCCATTAAAACAAATTTTTCTTTATTTAGATTACGGTTAATTCTGCCAATAATACGAGCAACCTCATATCGTTTATCACTTTGATTTAGTTGTTCATATTGGGCTTCATCAATATATACAATCCAGTTTAAAGGTCCTAAAACTATAGAATCAAAACTACGATTTACTTTAAATAATATATTATCAGCACTTACTTCGGGAATACTAACTTTACCCTCATATATATTGCGTTGCGACAAATGCCTACACTGCAAGATATAGAGTTTTTCATTATTATATGCAAACTCCATATCTACTGGCATTCCATAAGCATCTTCTACCTTGCGCAATACACGCTTAAGCAAAGCCGTAAAAAAAACTTTTTTAAACAATTTATCAAATGTAATACTGCATTTACCATGTTCTAATTTAGCAGGAAAAATCAACGGTGTTTTTAGCATATCTTCTTCTACTATGCTAATAATATCTTTTAGATTAATTTTATGCCCAGCCTGTTTAATCTCATTAATTAAGTCCACAAAATGATGAGTTTCAACCTGACGTGTTTCTAAATTTAATACATCTATATAACGCTGTGAACAACGCATCTGTTCGCTTCTGGTTGATTCGGGACGCAAACTAGGTTCACTTAAGCTAACCATTCTTGGATAATCATCACCAACCCTATCTACTGCTCTTGTTCCCAAGCCCATCACCATACGTAACATACCATCTTCTGGCTTGATACGATCGTTCCAACAATAACTATTGCGAGAAAATCCAACAATACCAATAGCAGGAAAAAAATATTTACCATATTGATTGCCTACCACTTTTTGTACAAGAACTGCCATACGCTCATTGTAATCTAATAGACTTCTATCGCGTCTATACTCGATAGCAGATACAGAATATAAGCTCAAATATATCCGCTTTATACCTGTACATAATTCCTCTAAACGCTCACGCATACTGCCACAATTTGATATAAAAAACGAATCATATTTGCCACTAAAAGCAGAACCTACACCATCTTCCAAGTAACTTGATGAACGCACAATTAATGGAGAACCTTCTGTCTCTTCTAAAATTTGATGAAATTTAGCTATAATATGTTCACTAAATTGACCTTGTAAAAAACGCTCCTCTAAACCTTCTTGGATAATATCAATTTCTTCACCCTCGTAATATTTAATACTATGACAGTCTTCTAAACCATTTTCGCTAGTAAACTCTACTGCAACACAACTTTTTATATAATAACTATCAGTACGTTCTATGTACTTATCTAGGTCTAAATCTATTTCGCCTATAGTTGGCTTTACAATAGCATTTGCCAAAACAAATCCAGCGGCTTTACCCCCGATAAGTCCTGGATGATTTAAAGAGCCTACCGAGCGACTAAGTACCTTTTCGATATCACGCAAATTAATATAATTTTTAGCTATACCAATAAATGGTAGTCTGTCGCTAATATATTGACTAATTAAATCAACTCTAATTCCCATCGTAATACGAGTTGACACGTGTAAATTACCAATTGGAATATTGCTAAATTCACGCAATAATTCACGCAAGGTATTTGGGCTTTCCTCACCTAAATTTAAACAACGATCCATTCTATGCGCTAAGTATTCTTTAACACCTAAATTAATATATTGCGATACTAAAGTAAAATCAAAGCACTCAAAAAAACGTTGAAATAACAAAGATTGGTATCTACATTCGCAACTATTCCAATCAACATCTTCTTGGTATTGCTCTTGAGCTATTTTTTTTTGAGATTCAACATCCCAATCACATTTTTCGATTAAAACTCTTTCAAAAACATTACATATTTTTTTTAAAGCTTTTATACGAGAAAACACCTGTTGATACAAAAGATGAACCTCGACATCAGCACACAATTTAGACATTAACTTTATACCCAACCTCGTAAATGACTTGCCTCTGCAACACGCATAATACTGACAATATAAGCTGCCTTACGCATAGAAACTTTATGTTCCTGAGCAATTTTATATACACCTTCAAAAGCAAATGTCATTTTTTCTTCTAACTTTTGATTGACCTCTTCTTGACTCCAATAAAAATTAGTATTGTTTTGCACTTGTTCAAAATAACTTACAGTTACACCACCGGCATTAACTAAAAAATCTGGCAAAACCAATTGATTATTAGCCGCCAAAATAGCATCTGCTTCTGGAGTAGTAGGTCCATTGGCAAGTTCTAATATAATATTAGCCTTAACAGTATCGGCATTTTGTTGATTAATAACATTTTCTAAAGCTGCTGGACAAAACACATCCACATCTTGAGAAATAATATCGCTGTAATTGTTAATTTTTGTAGTATTAGCAAAATTTATAACCGATCCTGTTTTGTCGACATGTTGAGCAAGTTCTTGCATAGAAATACCATCGCCATTGTAAATTCCACCATTCTCATCGGCCACTGCCACAACTTTAATACCCAGCAATTGCTCTGCTAATAAACCTCCAAATCTACCAACGTTACCAAATCCCTGCAACGCCATAGTCTTGCCTTTTAAATCTAAATTTAACTTCTTAGCCGCTTCACGCAAAATAATCATACCGCCACGAGCTGTAGCGTCCATACGACCTTTACTACCACCTATTGGCAATGGCTTTCCTGTAATTACTCCCGGTTGATGTTTACCTTCTAAAGTTTCATATTCATCCATCATCCAAGCCATAATTTTTGGCGATGTAAACACATCTGGTGCTGGGATATCAATTTCTGGTCCAAAAGCATGACGCAATGCCCTAACGTAGGCTCGGGCAAGACGCTCTTTCTCAGCCTCTGATAACTGTTTAGGATCACAAATAATACCACCTTTGCCTCCTCCTAATGGTAAATCCAAAACTGCCGTTTTCCATGTCATCCAAGCAGAAAGCGCACGGACTGTGTCAATAGTTTCATCTGGATGCCAACGCAAACCGCCTTTAGTAGGTCCTAATGCTCTATTATATTGAACCCTAAAACCTGTAAAAATTTTAGTCGTGCCATTATCCATTTTAACTGGCAATCTAACTGTAAATTCTCTTTGAGGCCAACGCAAAAATTCATGGGTTACTTCATCTAACTCTAAAAGTTTTGCTACTTCATCTAATTGGCTTTGCGCCATAGTAAAAGGATTGTGTGAAGCCATTTTGATCTCCTTTAGCAGTTGGAATATTTTCTATTTAATTTAGTATAAACATTTACATAGTCTATACAACGGTATAATTAATGCCCCAGTTTTAATTAACCAAATCTTTAATATTCCTTGCCCCAAATCAAATCCAAGCTCTGCGTGTCCTCTGTAGACACCTACGCCTTCAACCTCAAATGTTGACTCAAACCAATATCTAGCAAAATTTTATCACGCTCATCTCTATCCAATGATTTATATAAAAACAAGTTATTGCCACCACCTAAACGGCGTCCAAAACCCACACTACCACTTAAGCCATCACTAATATAGTCTAAGTTGCTAAAATCAAAACTAAATAAACTATTACTAAAAAAATCATCAATACCACCAGTTAAACTACTTGTTAAAAATGAACCAAAATAATTAACAACTTCATTACGCAACTCAACTTGCTCACCCTTAGATATATCTCTTGGTTCTTTATCAAAAAGTAATAAAGAAAAAATCTCTGCTTCATTTAAATCTGGTTCAGAATAAAGTCCGTATCTTATAGCATGTAAAGGACCGTCTAATTGCAAAAACACTCGATAATCAGAATAACGATAACTTGTAGTAACCGATAAAAACATATTATTAGGTTTTAATCCTTCAATATACAATTGTCCTCTATCTAAATTAAAACGCTTTTTCTTAAATTGAAAATATCCTTGCTTAGCATCTAACTTACCTTTAAAAATTGCTGGTTGATTACACTGCTTAGATATATCTAAATGCCCATTAAATGCAAGCTCAACCTGTTTATGCTTTAACCACATAACACTACTTGTTTTGATATGTACTTTAATATTTAAATATTGATTGATTAGGTTTTCTATACTTTGCCAATCACTAACAGATTTAAGATTAGCCTCATCACTATTAAGCAAAACAATTGTCTCATCTTTTTTTAAAGACGTTTGATTAATTTTAGAAAAATTTGGATGTAAAATGCAATCCTGCAAAATGATTTTTGCCGACAAATTAGCCTTAAATTGCCAAATAGAAAAACCACTAAGATGACTATCTACAGAAAATTTAATCACCCCTAAATTATTAATATAATATTATAAATAATCCGCACGCATTTTAATTGAAACACCTGTAATAGGATTATATTTACCGTTTAATTCTATTTTGTTTTGATTTACCTTCACATTTTTAGTAGTAAAACTTATAGAAGCAAAACCATTCACTACTAACTTCTCAACTATTTTGGGTAGGTTTCATCTATATTAATTTTAGCATTATAAAAACCCGTCTGACGATATAACTGCTTAATATTTGTTTGATACGCATCTTTTAAATCTTCTTGATATAAAACTCCTGTCTGCCAAAAATAAAATGGATTTAACAATTCAAATGAAGCAATTTTTTTAATTTAACTATTTGGTTATCACTTACTGCAAATATATTTGTGGCTATGCAAACAGATATAAAAACTAGCAACAACTTTTTAGCTATGCACATTTACAATTGTTTATTTTGCGTAATCACCACAGCTGAGCCCAAAAACAACAATAACCAAGCACAGGCATATAAAAAAGTATATCCGTTAATAGCTATGGGCATATTATGCGCCGCCTCAAGTTTGTAATCAAAATTAGAAAAATTTGGCAATAAATGATACATAACACTTAATGCTCTTTTAGCTAATACCGAATTGACGTACTGTTGTAATTCTAAGATAGACTCAACTCCATGACATAGTAATGATATAACAAAAGTCATAACAGCCGAGAACAACGGGCTGGTTAAGGCGCTTAAAGCTAAAGACAATGAGATTACAACGGCAAATTCTAACATCATAGTAAAGACCGCAACTAATAAAGAATTATGATATTTTCCGCCCTGAGCCAAAAAAAACGGCAGAAATAAAGATAACATCACAATAATATGCGACAACAAAACCCCCATTAATCCAAACCATTTACCTAATACATATTCTAGTCTTGATACAGGTTTGGATAACACCAAGTAAATAGACTTTTTTTCTTCCTCTTGATATAAAAGATGACTAGATATAAAAGAGGCTATTAATAAACCAAAAATTAACATAGCACCCAATGCCACATCAATCATTACTTTTAAATCCTCTCCAGAGCTAACCCAACCCAATGCACGTGAAACTAAAATAGCCAAAATTGCCAACGCCCCAAATGCCCAAACAATTTTATTGCGTACGGCCTCCATAAATGTTGCCAAAGCAATAGCATAAATACTAATCATTGCGACTGTCCTTATCTTTATAGCGATTGACAAAATAACTTTCTAAATCCAAATGCCCTGAAGAAGCCAATAAGGTCTTTACATCACCTTCTTCCTCAAGACACCCCTTATAAACCATACCTATCTTAGAACACAAGCCTTCAACATCAGACAATATGTGTGAAGACAAAAACATCGCTACACCATCTGAATGTACCTTAGATAATATTTCTTTAAAACGAACTCTACCAAGTGGATCCAAACCGGATAAAGGTTCATCTAAAATTAACAATTTAGGATTATTTAACAAAGCTTGCGCCAAGCCAAAACGCTGTCTCTGACCCTTTGAAAACGTACCTATACGAGATTTAGCCAAAGGCAATATCTCTACTCGCTCCAACAAAGGCGATATACGTTTTTGGCGTTCCTTACGAGAAAGCCCAAATAACCTGCCATAAAAATGGCATGATTCTGTTGGCGTTAAAAATGTATGAAAATAAGGATTTTCAGGCAAATAGCCTATATATTGTCGCGAAGATTTATTAGGAACTGTTTTGTCTAAAACTTTTATCGTGCCAAAATCAGGACGCAATAAACCTAAAATAGTTTTTATTGTAGTTGTTTTACCAGCTCCATTTGGTCCTAAAAAACCATATACCTCATCTTGATTTACCTGCAAACTTAAATTGTTAAGCGCTGCGGGCAAAGACCTACCCCACTTTTTATATGTATGCGAAACATTTTGTATATCTAAAGCTATCATTGTTTTACCACACTATCAAATCCAAATCGTTTTAATTGCTTAGACTCTAATTTTGCCCTTTGTTTTGAACTATAATAACCAAGTATTACATACACTTTGCCAGTGGGCTTTTTTATTAAAAAAGGACTAAAACCATTCCATTTCAATTTGGCAATTAACGCCGTAGCATTTTTAGCATCTGAAAAAATACCACATTGCAAATAATATTTATCTGTTTTTAAATCTTTAACACTTGATTTTGTTAAATGATACTCTGTCTTAACAACCTTGGTATCAAATGTGTTATTAGGAAATTTATATTTTAACTGGTTTAAACACAACCTATACTTTGGTAAATTGCCAGTTTGCTTATAGGCATCTGCCATTAAAAACAATAATTTTTGACCATTAACTTTAGAGAAATACTGTTTATAAACTATAGTAAAATACGCTAATGCCTGTTGATATTGTCCGTTAAAATAATAGGCTCTTGCCAATGCATCAACTGACAATATTTTTGTGAGCCCATTATCTAAACCTTTATATGCACTATAATAATATTTTTGTGCGCCAATATAATCACCCTGTCCAACAGAACACTCGCCCAACCAATATTGAGTATTATAAAAAAATTTAGAACCCCTTAAAAAACCCTGAGTATTTTTTAATAACCTTTGAGCCTGATAATAATTACCTGCCAACAATAGCGGCGAAACCTTAACCATCACACGTCGATAGTCTGATTGCGCAGATAAAGGCACTAATTTATTTTTATGCGTTACAGCATTACAACCAATAAAAATTAATAATATACAAAAACTAATTATTTGTTTCATAAGCGTAGTATACCAAAAAAATACAAAAACAATAGATTGATTAATTACTACATTAAACATATATAATCAATACAAAATAGACTTTAACACATCAAATCGCTACGCTAAACTACTGCTATGAAACAAAACATTATAATTACATTATTTTTAATACTTTTTTGTATTGGTCTTGGTTTTGTAACTCAAAATAAAATCAATCAAACTAGACCAGATTTAAATCTAACTGGCGAAATGCGATATTTGCCTAAAGGCCCTGCCTTAGATATGACAAGTTGTGGTATTAAAGGTGTTTTTGCAGACATCCTATGGAATAAAGCCCTTTGTTATGTAACTAGACATTTTGGAATTGATAGAAATTTTCCATATTTAGCACGTATTTTTGATGTTATAACAGATTTAGACCCTCAATTTGTTAAAGCCTATCATTATGGTGGTTTTTTACTGACCAGCGCAGCCTTAAAAACCCCAGAAGCAATAAAAATATTAACAAAAGGGGTAAAAAACAACCCAAATGTATGGCGTTTACAATATGACTTAGCACACGTTTATAGTTTTTTTGCCAAAGACAAAATAAATTCGGCCAAATACTTTGCAATGGCGGCACAAACAGCTACTAACCAAGGCAAAGACGCATCTATCTTATTTGAACAAGCAACTGACTATTATGTACAAGACGATGGATTTGAAGAGGCTCGTCAAATGTGGCGTAATTTTGCCAATAGCCCCGATAAAAAACGTAAAAAAATAGCCACCGAACAAATTAAAAGAATCAACGCCCAAGAGATGATTAAACACCTACAATCAGCTGTGGATTTATACAAAAATATATTTGGACATTTACCTAAAACGCTTAAAAATTTACAAGGCTTTAAAACCCCAAAAGGCACTATAAACCAAATACCAAAAGATCCATTCGGAAAAGCATACACATTAATCAATGGCAAAGTGAGTTGCCAATTATTTAATAATGAAAACTACGCCAAAAATATTGTGTATCTCAAAAAAATCATTGCTCTCTTTAAAAAGAAATATGGCTACTTTCCAATGACTTTAAGCGAATTAATATCTCGCAATATTACCAAGGATTTACCTAATTCTCCTACAGGCATAGATTATATTTATGACCCAATAAGCGGTGATGTACAATGATTATTAGGTACAAAACTAGTTACTGGCATACAATCTAGTGGCGTTGATTCCAAAGCTTGAATTGACACTTTTAAAGTGTTTAAATTAAACGCTTGTAACTCATCTGTTACTTCTGATAAAGAACTAATTTCATATTCTATCTGTTGAATAGTCTGAGACGACTGTAAATTATTAATCATATTACCTCGCTATAATGATGTAAAAAAGAGAGCGAGAAATTCCCGCTCTCTAATTAATGCTATTAACCTAATAATCCCAAAACGACTTGAGAACTAGAGTTAGCTTGGCTCATCATAGATGAACCTGACTGCATAAGAATTTGATTCTTAGAAAATTCCATCATTTCTTTTGCAAAATCAACATCGCGAATACGACTTTCTGCAGAGGTTAAGTTTTCAGTAGTAACACGTAAATTGTTAATGTTAGATTCCAAAGTGTTTTTTTGGAATGCGCCTAACTCAGCACGTGTTGTACTTACATCATCAATGGCAGCATCAATAATTTTTACTGCAGCGTCGGCGTCGACCGCTAGGGAATGATTTTGTCCAGATTTTAAAGAAGACAAGTAACCGCTTGAGGTAGTTCCGTCACCTTCTGTAAAAACTTTAGTGCCTAAGTTTGTTGAATGCATATTGCCAATACCAACTGTTTTTTGCTCATTTGGATTAGTGTCAGCTCCTAGTTGAAATTTCATACCAGATTCTTGCAAGCCAATATTAACCGTTCCTGTGGATTGGGTAGTACCCATTTCTATGGAGCCGTTAAAAAATGTG
>Ga0256837_1000397_pt1 | contig 37778 bp, 40 predicted proteins | sample 4562384metaG_FD_185976 | JGI IMG/M metagenome (GOLD analysis project Ga0256837, IMG submission 185976) | Hydrothermal vent microbial communities from Guaymas Basin, Mexico - 4561-384 | ecosystem: Environmental > Aquatic > Marine > Hydrothermal vents | place: Mexico: Guaymas Basin | collected... | reverse complement strand
GATTGTTTAAATGCCACTTTGCCACCTCTATTTATTAGTCCTATTTTAACTAAAAACTACCTATAAAGTGCTTGGTTCAGGGGTTTTAGTTGGATTTATTTTTAGGTGTTACTGTGCAGTGGTCTCACTATGGCACGGGTTATAGAGAATGTTAAGATGCCTACTATCATCATGACTCATAACAAAACTCTCGCGGCACAGTTGTACTCAGAGTTTCGTCAGTTTTTTCCTAACAATCATGTTGAGTATTTTGTCTCTTACTATGACTATTATCAGCCTGAGGCTTACATCCCTCGGCAGGATTTATTTATAGAAAAAGATAGTGCTATAAATGATGAGTTAGAACGTATGAGACTCTCTTCTACTGCAAACCTTCTCTCCTATGATGATGTCATAGTTATTGCTTCTGTATCTGCTAACTATGGTTTAGGTGACCCCCAAGAGTACCTAAACATGGTACAAGCCTTAGCCGTAGGTGATGAGATAAATCAGAAAAAACTTTTACTTCGTTTAGTCGAGATGGGGTATAGCCGAAATGATAGTTACTTTGACTCTGGGCATATTCGTGTTAATGGTGAAAGTTTAGATATTTACCCTCCTTACTTTGAGCAAGAGGCGATTCGTATAGAGTTCTTTGGCGATGAGATAGAGGCTATATATACCTTTGAAGTTATAGACAACAAAAAACTAGAGGAGCATAAAAACTTTACTATCTATGCTTGTTCACAGTTTAGTGTTTCGCAAGAGAAGATGGGAGTAGCTATCAAACGGATAGAAGAAGAGTTAGATGAGAGACTCGCTTACTTTCAAAAAGAGGGAAAACTTTTAGAGTATCAGCGTTTAAAACAGCGTGTAGAGTTTGACTTAGAGATGTTGCAAACTACGGGAATGTGTAAGGGTGTAGAGAACTACTCTCGCCTACTTACAAACAAAAAACCAGGCGAAGCTCCTTTTACTCTTTTAGATTATTTTGCGCAAAACAACAAAGAGTACCTTGTTATAGTAGATGAGTCTCATGTTTCCCTCCCTCAGTATCGTGGAATGTATGCAGGAGATAGAGCTAGAAAAGAGGTTTTGGTTGATTATGGTTTTCGTCTCCCATCGGCACTCGATAATCGTCCACTTATGGCAGATGAGTATATAAACAAAGCACCTCACTATCTTTTTGTTTCAGCTACTCCAGCAGAGTATGAGTTAGATATGTCAGCAGTCAAAGCTGAACAAATCATCCGTCCAACTGGCCTTCTTGACCCTATCATAGAGATAAGAACATCAGATAATCAAGTAGAAAATATTCACGATGAGATTAAAAAAACTACTGTTAAAGATGAAAGAGTACTTATCACAGTTCTTACAAAAAAAATGGCAGAAGCACTTACTAAATATCTTGCAGATTTAGGCATAAAAGTGCAGTATATGCACTCCGATATAGATACTATTGAGAGAAATCAAATCATCAGAGCCTTGCGTTTAGGTGAGTTTGATGTTCTTATAGGAATCAACCTTTTACGGGAGGGTCTTGACCTGCCTGAAGTAAGTTTAGTAGCTATTTTAGATGCTGATAAAGAGGGGTTTCTAAGAAGTGAAACAGCCCTTATCCAGACTATTGGTCGTGCTGCTAGGAATGAGAATGGACGAGTTATTTTATATGCAAACAAAATAACAAAGTCTATGAAAAAAGCGATAGACACAACGAGTGAGAGACGAGAGATTCAAGATACTCATAATAAAAAGCACGGTATAACACCAAAGACTACTATCCGAAAGTTAGATGAAAATCTCAAACTTGAAGAGCATGGTGACCTCTATGCAAAACATAATAAAAAAGATAAAATGCCAGCATCAGAAAAAAAAGCGATAACAAAAGAGCTTATGCTAAAGATGAAAGCAGCAGCAAAAGAGTTAAACTTTGAAGAGGCAGCTCGTCTTCGTGATGAGATACAAAAAATAAAACAACTGTAGGATAAAACTTAATGGAAGATACTTTTAGCAATTTAGCAACATACGGATACATAGGACTTTTTCTTTACTCACTTGGTGGAGGATTTGTAGCACTCATTGGAGCTGGTGTTCTCTCTTATATGGGAAAAATGGATTTAGCAACTTCAATGGCAGTAGCGTTCAGTGCAAATGTTATAGGTGATGTAATGCTTGTTTATCTTGCTCGTTATCAAAAATCTATGATGATGGAGAGTCTTCATAAGCACCGTCGTAAACTAGCTCTCTCTCATATACTTATGAAAAAATATGGCTCATGGATAGTACTCATTCAAAAGTTTGTGTATGGAATCAAAACTCTTGTGCCTATTGCTATAGGACTTACAAAATATGATATGAAAAAATTTATAGTTTTAAATGTAGCTAGTTCTGTAGTATGGGTAACCGTATTTGGACTTGGAAGTTTTTACTTTGGTAAGGTTCTTTCTGAGTTTGCAACTATTGTAGCAGGTAAACCTTGGATAGCACCACTTGTGTTAATTGTTTTAGGTGGAGCGACTTGGTTATATATGGAAAAAGCAACAAAGAAAAAAGTAAAGAAATAGTTATAAAATTAGTCAATTATTGGGATTTAGATTTGCTTTAGAGCGTGCAAAATATCCAATTAAGGCTAGGCTAAAAGCCTGCCGTATTGGATTTTTGTGCGATATGAAGTAAAGATAGATTCCTAAGAACCTACTATTGGACCGAATGGGGCATAGTCCGTATGCTCTCCATCTTGGTATTTTTTATAATTAGCAACAAACATCTCTGCTAATTCATCTCTAGTTTTATCAAAAAGATCTTTATCTTCCCAAGCATTACGAGGGTTTAAAATCTCTGGTTTAATATCACCTAAAGTTTTAGGAACATGAAGTCTAAATGTTTTAGTAGTATCAAATTCACTCTCATTTATACTACCATCTAAAATAGCATTGATACATGCACGAGTATTTTTGATACTCATTCGTTTACCAACACCATAAGCACCACCAGTCCAACCAGTATTTACTAGATAGACATTTACATTATGCTCATCTATTTTTTCACCCAGAAGTTTTGCATAAACTGTTGGATGTAAAGTCATAAAAGCCTCACCAAAACAAGCAGAGAAAGTAGCAACTGGTTCAGTAATACCACGCTCAGTTCCAGCCACTTTAGCAGTATAACCACTTAAGAAGTAGTACATTGCTTGCTCTTTTGTAAGCTTAGATACTGGAGGAAGTACACCAAAAGCATCAGCTGTTAAAAAGATAATATTTTCAGGATGACCTGCCATTAAATCTTTTTTATGGTTTGCAATATGCTCGATAGGGTAAGATACACGAGTATTTTCAGTTTTAGAACCATCTTCGTAATCTACTTCACCCTCACCATACATAACTACATTTTCTAAAAGTGCATCTTTTCTGATAGCACCATAAATTTCAGGTTCACTTTTACCATCAAGGTTGATTACTTTTGCGTAACATCCACCCTCAAAGTTAAAAACGCCATAGTTATCCCAACCATGTTCATCATCACCGATTAAAGCACGATGAGGATCAGTTGAGAGAGTAGTTTTACCAGTTCCACTTAGACCAAAGAAAAGTGCAGTATCACCACGCTCTCCAACATTTGCAGAACAGTGCATAGAGAGTTTACCCTCTAGTGGTAACCAGTAGTTCATCATAGAGAAGATTCCCTTCTTAAGTTCACCACCATACCAAGTACCACCGATAATACAAGTATTTCTTTCTACATCAAAAAGTACAAATACTTCTGAATTAAGACCATGTTCTTTCCATTTGTCATTTACTGCCTTACAAGCGTTTAAAACAGTAAATCCTGGTTTAAAAACTTCTAGTTCAGAATCTGTAGGACGAATAAACATATTTTTAACAAAGTGAGATTGCCATGCTATCTCTGTAACAAAACGAATAGAATGTTTTGAAGCAGGACTTGCCCCACTAAACACATCTGTAACATAAAGATCTGTGTTAGAGAGTTGTTCTTGTGCAACAACTAATAACTCATCAAAAATTTCAGCAGAAATTTTTTGATTCACATCACCCCAAGCAATATACTTGTTAGAAGGGTCACGATCAACAAAGTACTTATCTTTTGGAGAACGACCTGTGAAGATACCAGTGTCAACTGCTGTTGCACCTTTGTTAGTCTGTTTAACTTCACCATTATCTAACTCATGTTTAATTAATTCATCATAACTTAAATTGTGATAAACATTACCAATATTTTTTAATCCTAATTCTTCTAACTCAGTCAAATTCATAATTTACCTTGTGGTACTTTTCTTTTGTTCTAAAAAAATATTTAGAGAACCGAATTATACACTACTAACACCTAAATTAAATATAAATTTTTTAGCTATTTGAGAATTATGTCAGTAAAAATTATTTTAAGGAAATTTTGGTAAAATGTCGTTCTACATAAAAGAACTTTTAAATTGCTCGATTAACTCAGTGGTAGAGTGCCTCCATGACATGGAGGTGGTCACTGGTTCAAATCCAGTATCGAGCACCATAGATAAACACCTCAAGAGTTAAAATCTTAAAGTATTCTTTTTTCCACCCTGTTCAATTTGAATTGCTGAACGTAAAACAAAAAGTTCTGTTGCAGTTTTTTTATAAATTATCTTTTGAAATATCTCTTTTGAATTTCTAGGATTATACCCCACAGCCTGAATTTTATCTTCCCTAGATAAAACCACACAACCATGAGCTATACTATACATCTCTAATCGTAAAGGATCTTGCATATCCTCTTGCATAGCTTTTTGAACAAGTATAACAGTTGGACAAGCAAGTGTTTTTCTTTTAACTAAATCTCCATAAAGCATACTCGCTAAAATCAATAATGAAAGAAATAATTTCAAATTAATCCATTTTCCATTTATAAATCACACTTGCATAACCAGTCACAATATCATTAAATTTATACTCAATATTATCAATAGTATTAGTATCTTGAATACTCATAACTCTTACACCAAACTCTAAATCTACAGATTTTCCAAGGTGAAAGTTTGTACCAAGATCTCCACCAATATAGGGACTAGTAAGTGTTCTATATGTTCCAACTGGAGGAGTAAATTGTATATCAGCAACACCACCATTAAGACCTATAAAAAAATTAACAGCTTTAAAAGGATTTAATTTATATTGAATTTCTCCACCATATGTGATGATATAATCATAATCACTTCCAGTATCTACTAAATATCTAGTACTTAAAAAAATTCTGATATCTTTTGTTTCTGCTCCTATCTTTAAACCTATACTTCCTAAACTTGTAGTACCAGGTGAATTTGCACCATCGTAAACATAATCTATACTGTTATATCCACCTTCTATACCAATTAAAGATTTTGTTTCAAAATCTTTATCTGATGAGTTAGCAAGTAAAGATGTTGCAATTAAAGCAACTCCAAGAATAATATTTTTCATTTTATTTTTTAACATTTTTGCCCTTTTTTCTTAAAATTCACTACTAGGAAGTACATTAACAAGTTTAATCTCACCAGCACTACCTGCCGGATCTGTAATATTTACATCAACATATCCAATACCATTATTTAAACTACAATCTGTAATATTCCCATCAATCATTGAGTCACCTTTAATAGTCCAGTTAGTATCATCTCCTGTAACTATTACAGCATAAGCAAAATTTGCATTATCATATGACTCTACCGTATCTGCTATGTTAACATTAAGTCGAACAACTCCTTCAAAACCTTTAGCATACTGATATGTTTCCCCTACTAAACCATTTCCACGTAAAGTTATTTTTTCACCTATTCCTATTTTTGCAGTACTGTTGTTATTTTCACCTATTAAGTTTGTCCATAAAACTACACTTTTTCCTACAAGATAGTAATCATATTCAACTTGAACAATCATACTTCCCGTTGTCGGTAAAATATTATTATTGTCTTTTGCATAAACATTTGCAACAACAGGTGAACCACTGCACCACTCATTTCTAAAGTTATGTCCTACTGCATAACTTAAACCTGAAATATCAGCACCACTATAATCATCTTTAAGAGTAATTTTATTTGATGTAAAAGAGTCAATATCCCATTTTCCATAAGCTGCAAATCTATAACCAGTACCACCAAAAAGAACTAATTTATCATTTACTAAATCAATGTTATCAAAAGCATCTCTTGATGATGTAAAAGTATCGGTTGCACCATCTGATATGTTTCCATCATTTACAGATGAACCATAGTATAAATAATTTGCTATATTTGATGTTGTTGCTGAGCTTTGAGTGTAACCTGTAATCATTCCCATTGCGATAGCAGGTGAAGTATTAACAAGATTGTTATACTTATCAGTAACTGTTAATACCCAATTCTCTACAAATTTAGCTGTATCACTATTTTGACTTGTTCCAGCATAAGAGAGACTCATAGCAGTTGGAGGTCCAGAGAGTACAATTATATTAAACTGTTTTGTAAGATTTTGCTCATTTCCATTATCATCATTAAAAATAGCATCTACTTTTATTGGAATAAGACCTGAAAGAGTTGATGAAAGAACACTTAACGAAACATTATTTGTACTGAATGATATTACATTACCAGTAATTGAACCTTCTCTTAATGTTCCAACACTAGGATTTAATGTAGTTACTGTAATACTTTGAATATTCTCATCGCTAACTGCATTACTATTTTCATCTAATATGGCATAATTTATAGTTTTCACATCTTCAGGAAGCATAGTCACATCAGTTCCGACACCTGAAGTTATCTCATATTTTGTATTGATTATCTGATTTACATCAGGAACAATTGTCATAGTATAACTAAGAATATTTGTTGGATTTTCATCATGAAAAAAACCAAATACTATATTTGATTTATTAGCATCCAAATTTGTAGGTGCTGTATAAACAAATGTAGCTTCACCTTGAGCATTTAAAGGAGAAATAAATTGATTAAAATACCCAATATCTCTACCTTCTCTTACATCATTTGGAAAAACAATTTCTATGTTTCCTGATGAGTAAGGACGGTTAATACTATCAATAGCCTTAACAACTATATTAAAACTCTGTGCATTTTTTGTCAATACAGCACTCGAAACTGGTAAAAGTGCAGTTATTACTTCTACAGTACTATTTGTATCCACTGTTGGTAGTGTTCCTGTATCACTCGTAGTTGTATCTAAAGTAGTATTGGTATCTCCGTTACTACTATCACATCCTGAAACTGAAACTGATATCAAAAGTGATATAGCAAGTAACAATGTTTTAAGTAAATTCATATTAACAATCCTTTATATTTTTAATGACCTATAGTTGATAATTATAGCTAGTGAGCTATTAAAGTTCTCTTTAAATTCTTCTATTTTATAGCTTTTGCACAAACAAAAGCACTAGAGAATGCCCATTGAAAATTATATCCGCCAAGTTCTCCTGTTACATCGACAACTTCACCAATAAAATAAAGCTTTTTTATTTTTTTAGATTCTAAACTAATACTCTCTAACTCTTTAGCTAAAACTCCCCCTCTACTAACCTCTGCTTTTGTAAAACCAAAATTACCAGCAGGAGAAAAAACATAGGAGTGAATCATAGACAATTTTCTTTTTTCCTCTTTTGTTAATCTTTTACACTCTTTATCTTCAACTCCCAAAGCTAACAATAGTGCTTTAACAAGTCTTTTTGGAAGTCCAATAAGTGTACTTATCTGTTTTTTACTCCCCTCTATCATCTCGAGTATATTTTTGTTTGGTAGAAAATCTATGCTTATAGTCCCTTTTTTCCAGTAGAGTGAAGTGGAGAGAATAGCTGGTCCACTTATCCCTTTATGAGCAAAAAGCATCTCCTCATTTATAATTCTATCATCGACTTTTATCTCTACATAACAGCTAAGCCCACTCAGCTCCCTCATCCAAAACTGCTCTTTTTGAACTGTCAAACCTACCAGAGCAGGAGTAAACTCTTTGACCTCTAGTCCAAAACTTTTGGCAATGTCAAGACCTATTTCACTTGCACCTAGCGTTTGAAAGCTCTTTCCACCTGTTGCTACAACTAAAGAGTGGCTTTTGTAAACTCCCTTATCCGTTTTTATCTCAAATACATCTTCCTTTTTAACAACATCTATTATTTTGTTATTTAGAATTATTTCAGAGTATTTTGCACCATTTTTTAAGACATCTATAATATCATCAGAACTATTTTGACAAAAGTAGTATCTCCCCTTTCTAAGTTCTAACTCAACCCTATTTCTCTCTAAAAAATTAAGTAAATTATCACGAGAAAACCTCTTTAAAACATAAGTTAAAAGTTCACTATCTCCATCAAAGTTTTTCAACTCTACATTGGCATTTGTGATGTTACACTTCCCACCACCAGAGATTTTAAGTTTCTTCGCTACCCTATCGTTTACATCAATTATCGCTACACTTTTTTTCTTTCCAATGTTGCTTGCACACATCAACCCACTAGCACCACACCCAAGAATAATTACATCATATATTTTCATAGAGAAATTATACGATATAATTACATAAAATATTTAACTAAAGAAGAATTATGAGCAACAAACTCCATATAGTATCTCTCGGATGTACTAAAAACCTTGTCGATACAGAAGTTATGATGGGAAAACTCCAGAACTTTGAACTAACAGATAACAATGAAGAGGCTGATGTCATCATTGTAAATACATGTGGCTTTATAGATGCAGCTAAAGAGGAGTCTATAAATACGGTTCTTTCACTCCATGATGCAAGAAAAGAGGACTCAGTTTTAGTGATGGCTGGATGTCTAAGTGAGCGTTATCAAGATGACCTTATGACACAAATTCCAGAGGTAGATATCTTTACTGGTGTTGGTGATTACGACAAGATAGATGAACTTTTAATAGAAAAAAAGAGCCGTTTTTCAGATGAAGTTTATCTTATAGATGGTGCAGAACGTGTTGTAACAGGTTCATCGTACCATGCTTATATCAAACTATCAGAGGGTTGTAATCAAGAGTGTAGTTTCTGTGCAATCCCCTCTTTTAAAGGAAAGCTTAACTCTCGTAACTTAGACTCAATAGCTAAAGAGGTAGAGGGACTTGTTAAAAAAGGCTATTATGATTTCTCTTTTGTATCACAAGACTCTAGCTCATACCTTCGTGACCAGAACATTAAGGATGGTTTATCACTTCTTATCCAGAGAATAGAGCTTATAGAGGGTGTGACTTCAGCTAGAATCCTCTACCTATACCCATCTACAACGACTATAGCACTTCTTAAAAATATCGCAAAAAGTGAGATTTTCCATAACTATTTTGATATGCCTATTCAACATATTAACAACGATATGCTTCGTATGATGAAACGTGGATTTGGGAAAGATAAAACTATAGAACTTTTAGAGTTTATGAGAGATTTACCTGACTCATTTTTAAGAACAAGCTTTATAGTAGGGCATCCAAATGAGACTCAAGAGATGTTTGATGAGATGTGTGAGTTTGCAGCTAACTTCGGTTTTGACCGTATCAATGTTTTTGACTACTCTGATGAAGAGACAACTCCAGCTTATGATATGAGTGATAAAATTCCTGCTGATGTAAGAGCTGAGCGTGCACAGATACTAGGTGATATAGCTCGAGAGTGTACTCTTAAATCTCTAAACGCTGAGATTGGCAAAGAGTGTGAGCTTGTTATAGATGGAGAGAGTGATGAGCATGAGTTTTTACTTTCAGCTCGTAAACTTATCTGGGCACCTGAGATTGATGGTGAAATATATGTCAATGATAGAAGTGACGATACAAGTGAACTAGAATTTTGTAAAATCTACAAGGCAAAAATCACAGATATTGTTGGAGATATTTTAACTGCAACAGTAGATAATGCTTCAAAATAGAGAACTCCTTTTAAATGCTAAAAATCTTCTAGCCTTTTCGGCTGGAGGAGACTCAACAGCCCTCCTCTTTTTACTCTTAGAGAATAACATTAAATTTGATATAGCTATAGTTGACTATGCTCTTCGCTCACAATCAAAAGAGGAAGTAGCCTATGCTCAGGAGTTAGCAGAAAAATATAATTTTCAATGCCATCTTCTAAACGCCAAAACTATAGATAATAATTTTGAAGCAAATGCCAGAAAAATTCGCTATAACTTTTTCCAAGAGCTTATAGAAAAACATAACTATACAAATCTTCTGACAGCTCACCACTTAGGAGATAGGTTTGAGTGGATGCTTATGCAGTTTTGTAAGGGTGCTGGGTGTCCTGAGTTGACAGGTATGAAAGCCATTGAGAAGAGAGAGAGCTATACACTCTTAAGACCCCTAATTCATTTAGAGAAAAACGAACTACTTCACTATCTAAACGCCAATAATCTACACTATTTTGAAGATGAAAGTAATCATAACCAAAAATACAAACGAAATGAGTTTCGTCATAACTATGCCACCCCTCTTTTAGAAAAATATCTTACTGGTATTAAAAAAAGTTTTGAGTATATGGATAAGGATGTAAACTTACTTATTCAAGAGGCTCACATAGAGAGAGTCAATGAGTTTGCCTACATAAAACCCACCTCCAATAAAAGAAGTGATATTTTTGCCATTGATAAGTATATTAAATCTAAAGAGCATATTATCACTGCACAAGAGAGAAAAATCTTAGAGGAGAATGAGGTCTCAATAGTTGGAAGAAAGTTTGTTATTGTTCAGAAACCCTCTTATATCTTTATCGCACCCTATATAAAATCTCAAAATATGGACAAGAAATTTAAAGAGAAAATGCGTCTTTTAAAAGTAGAACCTAAACTAAGAGCTTACTTCTTTTTAGATTCTGAAGCAGTAGCATTTATATCCTCTTTATCACAATAAACATTCATAGTAAATGAAGACTTTATACTCTCTCCATCTCTTGTAAAATCTATAGGGAAATTTATCGCTATAATATATTCACTTTTATTCACAGCCTCTAAAAAATTATAAAAACTCTTTGGAGAGCTAATCTCTGATGTAGTATTTACTTCATAAACTCCAAATCCTTTTTTCACTGTTGGCTTAGCAAAGGAAGAGACTTTTAAATTTGAAAAATAACTCTTATTTTCTCTTTCAAATCTATCTGGACTAAACTTTTTAGCAAATGCAGTAATAACTCTTCTGTTTTTTGAACGAAGATCCTGAAGTGTATCCTGTGTTTCACTATGAAAAGTTGAATAGTCTCGAAACTCTCTACTGATCTTCTTTAGTTCAATACGGTTTATTCTATAAGTTTTACCCTCAGGAATCAAAACTAAAAATGAGAATAATAGTACAAATATTAAAAGTAGAAATGATGCTATCATTAGATAGATATGCTGTCTTGAAATACTATTCATCTATTGATAACTCCTCATCTTCATTTATGTAATTTGTTGATACAAATCTATACCAACCATTTTTAGCAGGATAAAAACTACTATATGTTTTATGGAAGATAGAACGAAGAGGTGCTTGAAGCATAAAGTTATATATATCTTTATTGGGTGTAATCCCATACAAAATTAGTCCATTTTTAAGAAGTTGTGCCTTAGAAAGAGTAATACGTAAAGGGATAAGATCAAAAAGATTTGATATAGAATCTTTTAAAACTATATTTTTAGTATAGATTGTTTCACTTAACATCTTTTGATTTTCTATATATGATATCTCTTTTTCCATTACTAAAAAAGAGTTTTCAAGTTGACTCTTTTCTATAAAAAGTGATTTTTTATCTTTTACAAAAGAGTGATTTTTATAAAGTAAAAAACCATATGTAAGAAGTAACATAATAATAGTAATACTAAAAAAAGAGAACAACAGTTGAATCTCTTGTGTAAATACACTCTTTTTTCTAGGAGTTATATAACTATACTTCATAATCCAAGTTCCTCTTTAGCAAGTGAACAAAGTTCCATAGAGATATCTAAGTGTCTGATATATACATTTAAAAACATCTCCTCTTCAAGATAACGTTTCAAGTCTGTACTCACACCAACACCATCTGCTATATATATATTTTCAATAAATTGACTCTCAAAATGTCTATCATTATAGTAATTACCAAGAGATGTTTGAATAAGAGAAAATCTTTGATAATCTTCATTGATATCTTCATCACTAGATTCAACAACTTGATCATCTGATTCAAAAAACTCTTCTTCAACATCTTGAGACTCTGAAAACTCATCTATCTCTTCTAATGAATCTAAATCCTCAATATCACCAAAATCATCTAAATCATCTAAATCACCCATATCATCAGTCACATCAACATCATCAAGATCAAGATCAAGCCCTATACTCTCACCTAAGTTTATGTTATCATCTTCTATAATTTGAGAGATTAGTTCATCATCCCCTGATGCTTCCACATCAAGATGCTCTGCAAACATTAACTGTGAATTTTCAAAAACACTCAAAGAGATAAAATTATCATGAACTAAAATATAGAGTGCAATATGTGACTTTACTTTATCTTCAAAAAAATTATAGAGTAGTAAAAATGGAGAAAAAATAAAATCAACTCCTATCTCTTTATAAACTTTTTCTATCTCATAAAGATCATGTTTAAGTGTAAAATAGGTCCATTTATCATTAAAACATTTATATTCACAAGAGTCTAAATCTTTATAATGTATAAGTTTCTTTTTTGTACAGGTAGGAATAGCTCCCTGATCTGCTGAAATATCTAAAATAGCAATGTAACTATAAGGTGATTCTTTTGTATAGGAGGAGATAAACTCCAGCATATCTGCATTAAGAGAAAGTGTTTCAAAAGTTTTTTTCTCACTATGAAGAAGAGCTTTTTTAGAGCACAACTCTATATATACATCACAAGAAGAGCGTTTAAGAACAATATTTACGATTACTTTATTATATAAAGCTTCGAAGAGATTTTTTAACACTACTCATCTACTCCGCAAAGTGGATGTGCTCTGTTATAGTTTTCTTGTTTCAATGCACTTCCTAATTTAGTATATATCTGTGTTGTAGCCATAGAAGAGTGACCTAACAGTTCACTTACATCCACAATAGGTGCTCCACCGTTTAAAAGTGAAGTTGCATAAGAGTGACGAAGTTGATGTGGTGATACTTTTAAGCTCACTTTCTTAAAGACTTTGTTAACCATATATCTTAGACTATTTTCGCTTAATTTTTCGCCTTTTTTCTCAAAAAGAAATTTATTTGCACTAAAGTTTCTTAAATACTCCTCTAGTAACACTCTTGTAGATTTTAACAAGGGAATGTCCCTCTGTTTATTTCCTTTTCCTAATACCCTCACCCACTCTTCATCAATATCTTCTAGTTTTAAGGATGCAAGTTCTGAGATACGAAGACCTAAACTATAGAGCATTATAACAACAAGTTTCTCTTGAAGTTTAGCCTGAGATAAAGCCTCTTGTATATGCTTATGGGAAATTGGTTTTGGTAATGTTTTGGCAACTCTGACACTCTCATCAGATTTAAGAATATTTGGAATATCATTTTCATTTAAAAAAGAACTAAAACCACGGAATGCACTTAGTTTTTTACTAATTGTTTTACTATTTAGCTTTGAGATATGAAGCCGATAGGGCATAAGATTAAAATATATCTTTTTATCTTCTTTTAGAATCTCTACAAAATTTAAAGCCTCTGAGATAGACTCATCATAACTTTTGATTGTAAGATCTGAATAACCTCTAATCTCTTCAAGATACTCTAAGAAGAGAACTCTTTTTTTATTTAGAAACTTTTTCAAGGAGTTGCTCAAAATCATCATGATATTTTTTTGCTTGTCTTACTAAATCAGTATCAGTAATAATACTTGGAGCTAACTTCACATAAGAGTCTGTTACAATTTCACTCATAAGTTTTATCCTCGCTCTATCAGGATCGGAGATACTCTCTTGTGTAGCCATTTTATTAATATCAGCCAAATATTTTTTTGCTTGATTTATATACTCTACATATTTTAAAGCTATAGTTGATTGTGCCATAATCGTAGCTGCCATACGGTTGTAAACATCCATGCTAAAAGCCTCTTGAGCTAAAGAGTATGCCTCTTTGTAATCACCTGTTTCATAATAATACTTTGCTTCTATAGATTTTTCATATGAGGGGTTAATTAAAAAATAAATTCCCATAATCCCAATAAAACCTAGAGCAATCAAAGGAAGAGTAAGTTTAATCTTCATGTTTTAAAAGCCCCTCTTTAATCATCTCTTTTGCATCTTGCAAATCTATACCTTCAACATCTATCATATCACTTATATAGTAACGTATCAAGCCAAAGGGTTTAGGGATGATAAACTTATCCCATGAAGAGAGTTGCCAATAATCTCTAGGTTTTATCTCAACAAGTACTATTTTAACCTTTGCTTTTTGAGCCATAACAACTATGCCATCAGCTACTTCATGCCTAGGACCTTTTGGACCATCAGGTGTTATACCTAAGTCTGAACCAGATTTCAACTCTTTTATTGCAGATAAAAGTGCACGAGCTGCATTTCTAGTACTTGAACCACGAATAGTACCAAAACCAAAATTTGACAAAGTTTTTGCTATCAAAGAGCCATCGAAATGATCTGAAATAAGAAGTTTTACATTTGGAATTTTTTTGTAGCGATTGTAGGCATAAGGAATCATCAAAAGCTCACCATGCCAGCAGGCCATAATGAAAGGTTCATCACTTAGTTTTTCAGGAGCGATAAACTCTTTTTTATTGGTAAGGTAGATAAATCGAATCAACATAGAGCCGATAAAAGGCACTAAGTAGAGTGCCAAAGTACGACTCAATTTTTTAAGCAAGAATCTCGCCCGTTAAGATTGTTCGACCAATAGCTACTACTTTCACATCTTTAAACTGACCTAAAAGTTCTTCTGAACCCTCGACTTTTATAACGATGTTGTTATCACTACGACCTGATACAAAACCATTACTTATAAGCTCTTCAAAGTAAACACGATAAGTGTTTCCCATAAGTCCTGCTTTTATCTCATCGAGTATCTCATTGTTCAGTGTTTGAAGATAAGAGAGTCTATCCGAAGCGACTTGAGAATCTACTTCATTTGTAAATGACTCGGCTTCTGTTTCTGGACGTGAAGAGTACTTAAATGAAAATATCTGATCAAACTTTACCTCTTTCATAACTGAAATAGTATCATCAAAATCAGCATCACTTTCCCCAGGAAACGCCACAATAATATCTGTGCTAATAGTCACATCGGGACACTCAGAGCGTAGTTTTTCTACACGGTTCATAAACCACTCTTTAGTATATCCACGCTTCATCTCTTTAAGCACTTTATTGCTTCCACTTTGAAGTGGCATATGCATTGACTTACAGATTTTAGGATTTTTTGCAAACTCTTCTATAAACTCATCATCCATATGAAAAGGGTGAGGAGATGTAAAACGAATACGCTCTAGACCTTCTATCTTAGAGAGACGACGAAGAAGTTCAGTAAAGTTTACTTTCTCTTGGTTTCCTGAAAAACGGCGACCGTAGTTATTGACATTTTGACCAAGTAAAAATATCTCTTTTGCACCATTTTCTACAACTTTTTTTGCTTCATTAATGATAAGATAATCAGGGATAGATATCTCTTCACCACGAGTTTTAGGGACTATACAAAAAGTACAAGACTTATCACAACCTATAGAGATATTGATAAATGCTTTAAATGCAGATGTTCTAAAATCATCAAATGCAAACTCACTCTCATCATAGTTGATATCAATCTCAACAGCTTTATCACGATGAAGGACTTCACTTATCTTAGAGACATTTCTAGCACCTAAAACAAAGTTTACATAAGGTGCTCTTTTAATGATTTCTGCACCGAGATGAGAAGCAGTACAGCCACAAACACCAATCTTTGCCGATGGTTTTTTATGTTTGTTAAAACCTCCAAGTTCAGAGAAAAGCTTATGAACTGGGCGTTCTCTAACAGAACAAGTATTTATCAAAATAAGGTCAGCTTCACGAAACTCATCGGTCATCGTATAACCCTCTTTTTCGCGAAGCTGTGCAATCATATGCTCAGAATCACGAGAGTTCATCGCACAACCTAGTGTTTCAATAAATAACTTTTTACTCATACAGATCTGACCTCTAGCTCATTATGTGAACTTGGTACATATAGTCATTGTCTGACATACCAAATTTCACTTCACTCATATAAAAACTTTTACCTTGTGCTTCAAAGTGATCTTGAAGAGAGAGTAAATCTTTGTGAGAGTTATCTTTGTCGAAGTAAAAAATGATACTGTCATTTTTAGAAACTTCTGTTTCAATCTTTGCTAAATCAACTTTTTTTGGTTTTTCGTTTATGTCTGTTCTTGCAAACTTTAAATCCATGCTAAATTCCTTGAGTATAATAATTTTTGCATTATATTCAAAAAGGCATAAAAACTTGATTAAAGATGTTTTTATGCTCTTTTGTGTATAATTGCACTCTAAAAAGAAAATCCCCCAATCTCTTATCATTGTTAAATAAAATTGGGAACTATTAAAAGGGAATAATTTATTATGGAAAAAATATTAGACATAGCCGAAGCAATAGCACACGAAAAAGGTTTACAACCTGAGAAAGTTATAGAAGCACTTAAAACAGCCTTTGTTCAGACTGCAAAAAGAGTTATCAACCAAAACTTTGCATTTGTAGCAGAGGTAGATGATGAGACTAAAAGTATTAAAGTAGTGCAAACTATTACTGTTGTTGCTGATGATGATGCAAAACTTCAAGATGAGATGATAGCACCTGCATATATCTCACTTAGTGAAGCAAAAGAGTATGATGACCAAGTTGAGTTAGATGACCAACTTCAAATAGACCACAATCTTGAAGATTATGGTAGAACGGGAGCATCTCAACTTCACCGTGAGATAGAGTTTCACATACAAAGACTTGTAGAAGATGAAGTTTATAACAAGTATAAATCTAAAATAGGTACACTTGTAAGTGGGCGTGTAACTCGTGTTGACTCAAACAATGCTACATATATAGAAGTAGATGAAATTCGTGCTGTTCTTCCTATGAAAAGCCGTATTAAAGGTGAGTTCTTTGATGTTGGAGACCATATAAAAGCAGTTGTTCGTCGTGTTAGTATGGACAAAGAGAATGGTATTGGGATAGAGCTTTCTCGTACATCTCCTAAGTTTTTAGAAGCACTTTTAGAGCTTGAAGTTCCAGAGATAGCTGATGGTACTGTTATCATCGAAAAAGCTGCTCGTATTCCTGGTGAGCGTGCTAAAATCGCGATCCTTAGTACTCACCCACAAGTTGATGCTGTTGGGGCAACTGTTGGGGTAAAAGGTGTTCGTATCAATGCTGTAAGTGATGAGCTTATCGGTGAAAATATCGACTGTATTGAGTACACATCTATTATAGAACTTTTTGTATCTCGTACTATGAGTCCTGCTATCATCTCTCATGTAGAAGTGATTAAAAATGATGAGGGTGAAAATGAAAAAGCTATCATCACTCTTCCAGCAGATCAAAAATCTAAAGCAATCGGGAAAAGTGGTATCAATATCCGTCTCGCATCTATGCTAACAGGTATGCAAATAGAACTAGTTGAAAGTGATAGTGTAACAAATGAAGATGGTGAAATAGAAGAAGCTAAAGATGGTGTTGATGCACTAGAAGCACTATTTAGTTAAAAATTTTATACAATAGCAGTCAGAGGGGTAACTAATCCCTCTGTTTTGATTAGTGCAACAATGGTACTAAAACCATTAACACTAAAAAGACTACTATTAACTTTAAAAACAAAATTTATTCCTAGTAATGAGTTCCCACCCACCACACAAACCAACCAAAAATTTGGCAAAAAAAAAGGCTAAGACCGAAGCCTTAGCCTAATCACTCAAAACAGTTTGTTAGTTAATCAAACTTATTTAGAATAAATTTTGTTTTACAAAAAATATTATACCATAATATTTTCAATTACCCTCTTCCCATATAGGGGTTTAATCTTATCAGAAGTAAATCAGCTATCATATTTCCTAGTAGTGTTAAGAATGCTGTTATCATCAATGTTCCCATGATTATTGGGTAGTCTCGGCTTAGGGCTGACATGTAAAAGAGTTGTCCCATTCCCTGAATCCCAAAGATAGACTCTAGTATAACACTGCCTCCAATAAGTCCAGGGAGAGAGAGTCCTAAAAGAGTTATGATGGGAGGAAGTAAATTTGGTAATATATAAAATCGTAACAACTGGCGTTTACTCAGTCCACGAGAGAGTGCAAAGTAGTAGTAGTCACTTTTTAATATCTCCAATGTTAAAGAACGTATGTAAATTATCATACTTCCTAATCCTACAAATATCATTACAGAGATTGGCATACTCAGATGCCAAAGCATATCCACATAGTTTGCAATTCCCTCTTGTGTATCTATACTATGAAGTCCTGATATTGGAAATAGCTTTAAGTTAAGTGCAAAAATTATTATAAAAATAAGTGCTAAATAAAAAGAGGGCATAGAGAAAGAGACTAATGATATCTGTCTGATTATATAATCACTTCTCTTTTCAAAATTTAGAGCTGCTTTTATCCCAAGCCACAAAGAGAGAGCAAATACACTTAAGAGTGCCGTTATATTCATAAAGAGAGTTACAGGTAAGCGTTTGAGTATCTCAGAACTCACATCTTGACCACTTACAAAAGAGATACCAAAATTAAGTGTCACGATATTTTTTACCCAATCAAGGTATTGCTGAGTTAATGACTTATCTAAGCCATAAACAGCTTTAAGTTTTTCTATCGCCTCTTTAGTCATATTAGGATTAAGTTCCCCTGCTCCAAAAAAAGAGTTTGGTGCTGAATGGATAGCTAGAAATGATATGATGGAGATGAGAAGAAGCATAAAGATAATATAACTTAATTTTTTTATAAATAGACTCATTTATATATGGGGTACTTTTTAATTTCATCTATTTTTGACATAAAGATATTATAACATAAGTTTAAAAATATAAGATTTTAGGTCTATTTGAAGTTTTTTCTGTGTAGTAAAGAAGAGTATAACTCTTCCAAAAGGAAGAGTTAAACTTTATAAGTTTAGTCTAGGACTAGAAGTTTAAAGTTAAGTATGCTTGAATTGTGTTAGAAGCATCTACATTTGTTTGATCTGCATCAAAATAAATATATGCTGCTGTAACATCTAATGGACCAAAAGATTTACTAGCTGTTAAAGTAGTTTCTAAAGGTTTAGTGTTTGCAGTTGCTCCTGCTTTATCACCATGATCAATCATAGTTAAATAAAGACCTAAATCAACAATACCGTTTACTGGAGACTCAACAGTTAAGTTGATTGCAGAAGTATCAAGTGTAGTTACTTGACCATAGTTCCACCATGCTTCAGTATAAAGTTTTGATTGAGCTTTTGCTGCATTAGTTGCAGTATTTCCACCATGTAAAGTACCTTTATCTGATGTTTGAGAATAAGATAATTTAGCAGTAAAAGTATCTTTCATCTCATATCCAGCCATGATTGCAAATGTACCACTTGCATCACCATCACCAACAGTTGTACTAGTGAATTGAGCACCAGCTAAAATACCATCCATGTTTAAATCAGCTTGTAACCAGTATGCAGTTGCAAGTGAAGTTAAGTTATAGTACCATGCTTGAGCAGTTAATGGTTTCCAAGAATTATTTACAACACCTACTGCATATGCACCATTTGTTCCAAAAGTATTGAATTGACCATCTCCATTAACAATAGGAGCTACAGATAATCCATAAGTTCCATTAACATTACTTCTACCATCTTGACCGAAAGTTTCAGTACCATTTCCATTACCTACAAAAGCACCAACTAAAGTTGTATCAGGAATATCTTGATTAATTACTACAGCTGCTTCAAATGTATTTGTTTCAACAGACCATTTTTCACTGAATACTAAAGGTGTATCTAACTCCATACGACCTAACTTTGCAGTAGTTTTACCAGATACTATAGCTACCCATGCTTCATTAACCCACCATGTATCTTCAACTTTAGCACCACCAAGAGCACTTGCATAATTTGCACTAGTTGGAGCTACAGCAGTATGTGAACCACCCCATACATTACTTACTAGTTGATTTTCTAAACCTAAAGTTGTAAGTATTGTTGCACCAGCACCAGCACTAACAGATACTAAATCATTTTTTAAAAGATCTGAAGTAATATTTAGGTGAGCTGCAACATCTGCTGCACTAGAATCTTTACTAAATAAAGTACCATCAGTATTTCCAATAATAGTGTCATAACCACTAGCAGCATCACTTGTTTGGTAGTTTAATTGAACATCACCACTTACTTTTGTGTTCTCAAATGCAAATGCACTTGAACCTATTAATAATGCAGCAACTAAACTCATTTTTGTAATTTTCATATAATTCTCCTTATTCTTTTACAAATTTCATTTGCAGTATATCACATTCTATACTTAATTAATGATTAAACTAGCCATATTTAATTAAGAATTAGATATAATTCTCTTATGAAACAATTAATTAATAAAATTTTGATAAGTTTAAGCTTAGTATCTATGATTGGATGTACACCATCTCCAACTGTTGCACCAACACAAAATAGTGCTTTAAATAAAATATCCAATTCTAATGCAAAAAAGAAAAAATCCTATTTTTTGCAAAATCAATTTGACTATTTTGTAAATAAAGAACTAACTCCTACTGTCATAAAAGACAAAGAAATACAAAAAAAATATATGGATAAGGTAGTAGATAAAAAAACAGGGAAGGTGACATACAAAGATAAAAAAAGCGATTATTTTACCTTACAAGAAACTTGTGATAAAATAAGTACCTATATGAGAGAAAATCCTTCTGACTATAACAAGTCAAATGTTCACAAACTGGAGATGATGCCTGTTATAGGAACAACAAAAAAGAGATAGAAAATTATTTTTCTATCTCTTGTGCAAATCCTATCATACTACAGAAGTGTTCTGCATAAAGTGCGGCACTTCCAACTAAAATACCATCTACATTCTCTACTTCTAAAACTTCTTTGGCATTTGTAACTTTTACACTTCCACCATAAAGTAGTGGTGCTTTTGATTTCTCTTTTAGCTCTTTATGAATCTCAGCTATATCTTCAAGTGTAGGAGTAAGCCCCGTACCAATCGCCCATACAGGTTCATAAGCGATGATAAGATTCTCATACTCAGTGTCTATACCCTCATACTGAGAAGAGATAAAAGCCATCATCTCCTCTTTACCAGCTTCACGTTTTTCTAAAGGTTCACCAACACAGTAAACTATCTTAAAACCTAACTCTTTATAGTAGTTAAACTTTATAAGTAGTTCTTCTTGTGTTTCACCTAATATATGACGACGTTCACTATGTCCAATTAAAATAGTCTTTATCCCAAACTCTTCTAAGTGAGTAAGACCTATCTCCCCTGTAAATGCGCCATCTCTAGTTGCATATGCATTCTGTGCACCTACAACTACAGAACTCTCAGTAGAGTCTAAAGAACTCATAGCAGGAAAAACTAAAACTTCTTGGGATATTGTATGCTCTTTCATATAAGAGCCTAACTCTTTTACATACTCATTTGTCTCTTTACGAGTAAGATTAGTTTTTAAATTTGCTGCTATTATCATGTTTAGTCCTTATTGATTGGATAATTTTAATATTTTTTCAACACTTTCTTTAATAATTGGAAGTCGATATTCAATAACATCTTCAACAATATATAAATCAACACCCTCATAATCATGAGCTATAAAGTTTCTTAACTCATAACTTCCTTTAATGTCTTGTTTATCAAAATGGGCTAACACATCTAGTTCACCATTATGAAGTAACTTATCAAATTGTTCTGCTATTGATGTAAGATGCATTAAAAGTGATGCTCTTGAGTTCTGTTCATCTTCAAGTGCTTTTTCTATTGAAGAATTCTCATTTACTATAGATTCTATAAAAATTATTTTCTTCTTTATAAGCTTTACTCGTTCTATAGCTTTGAGATTAAACATAAATAATGTCTTTTAAGATTGTATTTTTTATTGTAGAGTTAGTAGCTAAATCAAATACATCACTATTTCTATGAAATTTTTTTCTTATAAGTGTTTTGATCTTATCTATTTCAGTAAAATAATCATAAGCACTTCTATTGCTAAGATAATTTATCTCTTTTTCTATGGCAATATCTATATCACTATAACTATTTTGCTCATTACGAGAGAAGCTACCAAAAAGAGCGATTTTCGAAATACCATCAGACTGTAATTCTAATTTTATCTCTTTTAAATACTCTAATATATTTAGCTTTGTTGCTCTCATAAAATACCTTTTTAGTCCTTTTTTATAACTAACTGTGCTACACCTGGTAGAATTTTGCCCTCTAGTAGTTCTAGTGAAGCTCCTCCACCAGTTGAGATAAAACTTATCTCATCATCTATTCCTATTCGTTGTACTAAGTCAGCAGTATCACCACCACCTACAACAGTTGTAGCATAAGAATCTGCTACATAGTGTGCTATTTTAGAACTTCCACGAGCAAATTTTTCCATCTCGTAAACGCCCATAGGTCCATTCCAAAGAATAGTCTGAACATCATTAAGACCTTCACGATAGAGTCTTACTGTTGCAGGACCGATGTCGAGACCCATCCAGTTATCTGGAATCTCTTGTGATGTTACTATTTTACTCACTGCATCAGCTTCAAATTTCTCAGCAGCTATTACATCTACAGGAAGGTAAAACTTCACACCAAGTTTTTTTGCTTCATCCATAACATGCTGTGCATCTTCTAGTAAATCATCTTCAACAAGAGAAGCACCAATGTTGTAACCCATCTGTTTTAAGAATGTAAATGCCATTCCTCCACCGATAAAGATTTTATCTACTTTTGGAAGAAGGTTTGTAAGTGCTTCCAATTTTCCTGAAACCTTACTCCCACCAACAATGGCAGCAAAAGGACGAACAGGTTTATTTATAAGTTTTGCAAAAAAGTTTATCTCTCGCTCTAGTAAAAATCCAGCTGCCTTATGCTCATCATCAAAGAATTTTGTAATTCCTTCTACAGAAGCATGTGCACGGTGACTCACACCAAAAGCATCATTTACATAAAATTCAGACATAGAAGCTAATTTTTCAGAGAGTGCTGCATCATTTTTAGTCTCACCAACTTCAAAACGGATGTTTTCAAGTAGAAGAACTTCATGACGTGGTAAGTCAGCTGCAAGTTTTAGAGTAGCATCATCTACAATACCAGGAGCTAACTCAACATGGCGTTTAAGAAGCTGTTGCAATCTTCTTGCAACTGGAGCTAATGTAAACTTAGTGTTTACCTCACCCTTTGGACGACCTAGATGTGATGCTAAAATAACAGCACAATCTTGATCTAAACAGTAGTTAATAGTTGAAATTGCTGAACGAATACGTCTATCATCAGAGATATTTCCAAACTCATCCATAGGGACATTAAAGTCACAACGGATAAATACTTTTTTATTACTAAGATTTAATTTTTTTAAGTGTAATAATTCCAAACTAATTTCCTATTTAGAGATATGAAGAGCCATATCAACTAAACGCATTGAGTAACCCCACTCATTATCGTACCAAGCCATGATTTTAACCATATCACCACCGATAACCTGTGTTAAATCTTCAGCTACTATAGAAGAGTACTCACACCCTACGAAGTCTTGAGAAACTCTCATCTCTTTATCCATAAGTAGTAAACCTTTTAAAGAACCATTTGCTGCTTCGTTAAATACTTTAGTTACTTCTTCTTTAGTTGTATCTTTTTTTACTACTACATTTAAATCAACCATAGAGACATCTGGTGTTGGAACACGAACAGATTGACCATGAAGTTTACCTTTAAGTTGTGGCATTACTAAAGAGATAGCTTTTGCAGCACCAGTAGTAGTAGGAATCATATTGATAGCACCTGCACGAGCACGGCGTTTATCTTTAGTATGTTTTACATCTAATATATTTTGATCATTTGTATATGAGTGAATAGTTGTCATAAGACCTTTCTCTATACCAAATGCATCATCAAGAACTTTTGCTACAGGACCTAAACAGTTTGTAGTACATGAAGCATTTGAAACGATTTTTTGACCATCATAGAGTTCATGGTTCACACCCATTACAAAAGTGTCTGTCTCTGTATCTTTTGAAGGAGCAGAAAAAAGAACTTTTTCAACACCATTGTCGATGTGAACTTGTGCAGACTCTTGTGTAAGAAAAACACCAGTACACTCTAAAACCATATCAGCACCACAATCAGCGAACTTAAGGTTTTTTGGATCGCGATCAGAAAATACTCTGATTTTGTGTCCATCAATAGAGATATTTTCATCATCTAGTTGAATAACTTCACTCTTAAAAGTTCCATGAACAGAGTCATTTTTAAGAAGATAAAGCATCATATCCATACTCGCCATATCGTTTATCGCTACGATTTCAACATCACTTCTTGTTGCAGCTATACGAGCAACACAACGACCAATTCTACCAAATCCATTAATTGCTATTTTCAGTGCCATTAGAGTTCCTATAATTTTTAAATTCGGTTATTTTAGCCAAATTTAGCTATAATTCGCTTTAAATGAGAAAAGTAGCACTTTTTGGGGGTTCTTTTGATCCTCCTCACCTTGGTCATGAAGCTATAGTAAAAGCTCTTAACAAGTTAGATTATATTGATAAAATCATAGTTATGCCTACGTTTTTAAACCCATTTAAAAGCTCCTCTTTTGCACCAGCAAAGCTTCGTTTGAAGTGGTTAGAAGAAGCTTTTGGAGAGTTTACAAAAGTAGAAGTGAGTTCGTATGAGGTTTCACAAAACCAAAAAGTTCCAACTATTAAAACAGTGAATCATCTTTTAAAAAGTTATGAAAAAATCTATCTTGTTATCGGTGCAGATAATTTAAAGAGTTTAGAAAAGTGGTTTTGCTTTGATAAGCTCAAAGATAAGGTGACATTCATTGTAGCATCAAGAGAGAAGATAGAGATTCCAAAAGAGTTTATAACTCTTAGAGTAAATGAAAATATCTCCTCAACTACACTCAGAAATAAGATAGATAAAAACTATCTTCCAAAAATAAATGCAGAAGAAATAAAACAATACTACAAGGAAAAAAATGAACAATAGAATTAAAAAAATTACAGATGTTTTAGATATGAACAAGGCTGAGGCTATAGAGGTTTTTGACTTAAGAGAAAAAAACTACTTTGTTGATTATGCGATTATCGCTTCATCATTAGGTACTAAACATACAACAGCACTTCTTGACCATCTTAAAACTGGACTTAAACCAGAAGAACACTTTAACAATGTAGATGAGAGTGGTGACTGGGTTGTTGTTGATTTAGGAGATATACTTATTCATATTATGACTCCAGAGTATAGAATCAAATACGATATGGAAAACTTTTTAAACAGTTTAGGAAATAATACTACTTCGCAAGAGCTGTAATTTTTAACTGATTTTCTAAGATATGTCTGTAGTTGTAGATTGATTCTACATACTTTACAGGCTCTGCCCCTCGTGCATATCCAAACTTTAAATCTCTATAGTACTTTTTTTGTGAAAGCAGAGGAAGTACTATTTTTAAATCACTCCAAACATTAGGATTCAATCCTATCTCTTTTGCTAATGTCTGAGCATCTCTAATATGTCCTAGTCCTATATTGTAAGCTGCTAAAGCAAACTTCAATCTATTTTCACCCTTAACACCTTTTGGTACAAATTTAATCATCTGTTTTATATGACGTGTTCCTCCAACTATACTCTGTTTTGGATCAAGTCTATTTTTAACCTTTAAAAGTTTTGCAGTATGTCGAGTTAACATCATAAGACCACGAACACCTGTATAACTTTTTGCCTTAGCATTCCAGTGAGACTCCTGATAAGAGATAGAAGCGAGAAGTGCCCATGGGATACTAAATCTTGTAGCAGCTTCTTTAAAATACTTTTCATACTTTGGAAGTCTTGTTCTCATTCGTTTGTAAAACATTTTTGTATTGTAGTAGTCAAAGAAAAGTACATATGAGTAGTAATGATCTTTGAGCTGAGTCATTTTTCCCTCTTGATTATAAGAGTTTAACCACTCATACATACTCTGTTCTAGTTTTGGAGACTCTTTTGGAAAAACCCATGCAAGCTGTTCACGTCCACTAATAGTAAAAGCCATAGCAATTTCAGGAAAATATCTAAGATTAAGAGCATAAATATTTGAATCAGCAATAGTACAATCTATCTTATGTTTAGAAACTTCTTCTAATAACTCTTCTGTTGAGAGTGTGGGAGAGTATGTAGCATTTATATCAAAACCATCTGCTTGTAAATCATGAATTGTCTCAGCATAAGAGGTATCTTCACCTACAACAATTTTAAGACCAGCTAAATCTTCAACATCATGAGGAAATTTACTCCCTTTTTGCATTTTACGACTACATATAACTTGCTCTTGTACTTCAAAGTAAGAGGGTCCAAAGTTTAAAGTTTTTTCTCGTTTTTGTGTTTTCGTGATAGAAGCAGATATGATATCGAAAGTAGGATCTTTACTGAGAGCTAATGCTTCTTTAATAGTATGTGCAGTTTCTATTTTCAGGGAAACACCTAAGTACTTTGAGTATGCTAAAAGAAGATCATACTCAAAACCCGTTGCTCCTTCTGTCCCGATATAGTAAGTGGTTGGACTATTTAAAAGAAGAACTTTTAGAACTTTTTTACGTTTTATCTTTTCTAGGTTTGAAATTTTTTTTATTTTCTTTCCAGGTTCATAGGCAGAGTGACTGAGCCAACCAAAAGTAAAAAATGACAATGATAAGAGAGTAAACAGTACAACATAAAGATATTTATTCATTTCACTAGTTTACATTTTTAAACTTATGCAAATATAAAACGATTTATGCCATCCTCATATTCATAGGCTAAAACTTCTCCATGTGCCTTTAAAATAGAGTCTACAAGATAGAGTCCTAATCCAAAACTATTTTTAGATGGATTATCTTTTGTAAAAGGTTCTATGTAGTATTTCAAAGAATTTTTCAAACGCTCACCACTATTTTCAAAACATAACTCATTATTTAACATTACAATATTTATATGTTCATCATCAGAGTATTTCATAGCATTATCTATCATATTTTTTATAGCCGTTGTATAGAGTTTATAGTTAGCATCAATCTTACAACTACTAGGAACATTAACACTTACAGCACCCTCTTCCACCATAGACATATCAATAGCACCATCTATAATATCTATAAGTCTATACACACTAAAATCTCGCTTATCATCGATAGAAGTCACCTCTTCTATCATAGCAAACTCATTTACAAGTGTTTCTAAACGCTTAAATATCCCACTAAATCTATCTCTTTGCTTTTGAGAAGTAAGCATCTGTGATGCTATTGTACCTTTAGCTATTGGTGTTTTAAGCTCATGCATAATGTTTCGTAAAAAGAGTGTCCGTGACTCCAAAAGAGTATTTATTTTTTCTTTTGCAGTCTCTATCTCATTTGATACTAAACCTATCTCATCACAGGAAGAAGTTTTAAAAGATACATTCATATTTCCCGAACCAAAAAGTGCTATCTTCTTACGTAAACGTATCAGAGGACGAAGTTTTTGTAAAACTAAAATAAAAGAGATACTAATTATCATAAAGGTTGTACTATACGCATAGAGAAGATTGAGATAAGAGTAGGGTTCTAACTGCTCGTCTTTGACTAAAATCCCACTGTTTTGTGTTTGTAAATGAAAATAGATAGTTTTTTTATACTCTATCATAGAGGCTCGAAGTCCTGTTTTTTGGTTAAAACTTCTAAAACCTTCACGCTTTAAAAGTTTTCCCTCTTTAAGAACTTTCTGTTGTGGAATTTTATCTCTAACAATCTGCATCTTATAAACAGCTAAATTTGCATCTAACATAATTTCAGAATTTTGACGTTGTTGATGGTCACGGTAAATTTGAGTAATAACGGAGTATTTTGTAAAGATATGATCTATATACTGTTTTTTATTCAGTTTATAAAATTCCCAAAAAACTGCACTTACACTAATGAGAGAAACACTAAGTGCAAAGAGAACCGTGATTAAAACAGCATTTTTTTTCATTATTTCAGAAGTTTGTAACCAACACCACGTACAGACTCTATAAGAGATTTATCACCGATTTTATTACGAATACGTCCAACCATTACATCTATACTTTTGTTTGAAGAGTCTTCATTGATAGCATTTACATTATGGATGAGATCTTCACGAGAGACAACAAGCCCCTGTTTTGAAATCATATAAGCGAGTATTCCAAATTCAGCATTTGTTAAATCAATAGTTCGACCCTTATATGTGATAACCATAGTAGCTCTATCACATTTAAAGTCACTCTTATTCTCTGTTTTTTCTACACTTTTTGCTTCATAACGACGAAGAACTGAGTGGATTCTTGCTTCAAGTTCACGAGGATCATATGGTTTAGGCATATAATCATCAGCACCGAGTTCAAGAGCTTTTATCTTATCTGTTACATCAGAACGAGCTGAAGAGATAATGATGGGAATATCTTGGCGTTCACGGATAGCTTCACACACTTCTAAACCATCCATACCGGGGAGAGTTAAGTCCAATATAACTAAATCAAATGGCTCTAGTTTTAAGATACTTACTGCTTTAAAAGGGTCATCTTCTGTGATAACCTCAAACTCAAACTGCTCAAGATACTCTGTAAGTATCTCTGCTAGTTCTAAGTCATCTTCAATCATTAATATTTTATTCATAAGTTAATTTTAACAGAGTTTGTTAATGTTTTGGTAAACCCTCCACACAAATCAACTATATCAGACGATAAGAAGAGTTATATGGTATGCCAAAAATGCCATTACATATGCAGTTACCGAAGTAAAAGCAAAAAGATAAAAGAAGTACTTTATATGTCCCGCTTCTCTAGTAAAGACAATAGATGCTGCAAAACAAGGAAGATAAATCATAATCACAACTACAAATGCTACTGCCGATGGGAGTGGAATATTTTTACTAATAGCATTTACTAAAGAGTGATTTCTTTCATTTACTCTATCTCCGAGTGAGTATAAAACGCCAAGAGTTGAGACCACAACCTCTTTGGCTGCTATTCCTGCCTGAAGAGCTACACTCATCTTCCAATCCAAACCTAGTGGAGTAAAAAGAGGCTCAGTAAATTTTCCTAAACGCCCAAGATAACTCTGCTCCAAATTCGCACTTGCAAGTTCATTTGTCAGAAGATTTTTCTGCTCCTGAGAAGTTGCTTGTTCTATTTTTGTAGCATAAGTACTCTCAACTGTAAGGTTATGAGGATAGTTACTTAAAAACCAAATCACCACAGTAGCCCCTGCAATAAAAGTACCTGCTTTTTTAAGATACATAAGAGTTTGAGTCAAAACAGTATGCCAAATAAGTTTAAATGTTGGTAGTCTATACTTTGGCATCTCCATAACAAATGGCTCTTCTTTACCTTTAAATGCAGTAAGTTTTAAAACTTTAGCCGCTATAAGTCCTAAAATAGCACCCGAGATATAGATAACAAAAAGAACATTTCCTGCCATTCCTGGTGCGAAAAAAGCTCCTGCAAAAAGAACATATACAGGAAGTCTCGCACCACATGACATAAAACCTATGATGAAAAGAGTAAGAAGTCTATCTCTATCATTTTTAAGTATTCTCGCTGACATATAAGCTGGGATAGAACATCCAAAACCTGTTACAAGGGGGATAAAACTCTGTCCATGCAGACCGAACTTATGAAAAAATCCATCAAGTAAAAAGGCGACTCGACTCATGTAACCCGTAGTCTCTAAAAGTGCAATACCCACAAAAAGTATAATAATATTTGGAGTAAAAAGAACAACAGCACCAACTCCTGAGATTACACCATCAACAACTAGAGAACGGACATCATCATTACTTATAGTTGTACCAACGACACCACCTAACCAAGTAAAAAATCCAGATATCATATCCATTGGAACAGCGCCTAAGACAAAAGTTAACTGAAAAAGTCCCCACATAAAAAAGAGAAATATAGGGATACCATAGAGTTTATGTATCAAAATACTATCTATTTTTTCCGTCAGTGTTTGAGCTGTATGTCCTGCTTTTTGTTTTACAACATCAGCAAAAATACCACGATTAAAGGCAGCATACTCTTCGGCAAAAGCCTCTCCTATATCATTCGTATCATGGTGTAACTCTATATGTCTGTTCGCTTCAATAAGGATAGGATATAGTTCTGTCCAGATAGGATTATTATGAAGTTTTTCATAAGTTTTTTGATTATTTTTTAAAAGATTTATAGCAATATTTCTATATGAATTTACAGCTTTGTATTTATGCTTATCAAGATACCAAACTATCTGAGCTATCTCCTCCTCTACAGGTTCAGAAAAAACCAACTTTGAGTTAACTTGAGGCATTTCATCTCTTCTAATCACCTCTTCAACAAGCTCTTCTATCCCCTCTTTTGTTGCAGCAGAAACTTTTATACATGGCACACCAAGAAGATCTGACATATATTTAGCATCTATGCTAATGCCCTCTTTTTCAGCTTCATCACTCATATTTAGAGCAATAACTACTTTTTTATTCATTGTTAAAAGTTCAGATGTAAGTTGCAGGTTTTTTTCTAAATTTGTAGAGTCTAGTACATTTATAATGATGTCATATTCGTGGTCACAGAGATAGTTATGAGTAACTCGCTCTTCTATCGTGTAGTCAGTAAAAGCATATGTTCCAGGTAAATCCACAACGGTAAAGTGATGATCTGCATAGTCAAAAAGAACCTCAGTTTTATCTACTGTTACACCAGAGAAGTTTCCAACATGAAGATGAGCATTTGAGACAGAGTTGATAAGCATACTCTTACCAACATTAGGTTGCCCAACTAAAGCAACTTTAATATGATTTGCAATAATAGGACAGGATTTTATCTCTTCCTTTAAATTCTCTTCACTCATATGCTTTCTACTTCTACAAAATCAGCTTCTTCTGCTCGAAGTGCTATACGCATCTTTCCAACTTTAATTTCTATCGTACTTTTTGCAGGAGCATACTCAAGAATCTCTACAACAGCCTCTTTCATAATACCAAAAGAGATAAGTCTCTGCTTTAAATCTTTAGGTGCATTAAGCTTTAAAATCTTTACCTTACACATTTTTTTACAATCTTTTAATGTTTTCATATTGATATCTTTTGTTATATTTTTAAAATTATAATCATTATCATTTAAAAAGTAGCTTAAAGATTAATAATTAGCAGGAGGAACTTCCCCTCTATTTACTAGAGGGTTCTATTTAGACTTGAAATTTATCAATCTCTAAATTAAGTTTATTAGTTAATGAGAGTAGATGAGAAGAGGCCTGAGACATCTCACTTGCACTATTAGAGTTACTTTCTGAATAATCATTTATTTTTATTACATCAGCTTTTATCTTACGCATATGTTCACCAGTTGTAATAAAGTTTTGAGTTGTTTCTTCATTTGCATCGACTGCATTACTCATTACAGATGTCACAATTTCAATATCACCCTCTATGCCCTGAGAAACAGTTGCAAGTTCTTCTATATCTTGAGAATTTTGTTCCATCTGTGAACTTACATCCATAATTGATTGAACAATCACATTGATAGTAGCTGAGATTTCAGCGAGAGATTTCTGTGTACGTTCTGCAAGTTTACGAACTTCATCAGCAACTACAGCAAATCCTCGTCCATGCTCTCCTGCTCTGGCTGCTTCAATTGCAGCATTTAGTGCTAAAAGATTTGTTTGGTCAGCAATGTCGTTAATAACATTTAAAACCTCTTTAACCTGTTCAGCTTCCTGAGAAAGAGTTTGAATTTTTTGTATCAGTTCTATCTCAATTTCAGATGTTTTTTGAACTGTGTTTGTTAACTGAACAATATCATCTCTCGCCTCATTAAGTCTATTGTTTGCAGTAAGAACTTCTTCTTTTGTTTTCTTTGCATTTTCAACATATGAACTTATCTCTTCTTGAATTGCAGCTGTACTAGTTGATGTTTCAATGACGATTTGAGTAGAAAAGTCTATATTTTTCCCTACATTATCAGCAGATGATGTTAACTCTTCTGAAATAGCAAGATTTTCCATTGATGTTCTATTGATTGTTTCTAAAACTTCTCGTACTTCATATGTCACGACATTTAAAGATTTTGCTATCTCTGAAATTTCATTCTTACCCTCTAGCTCTAATGATGATAAAAAATCTAGTTTTTCCATTTTTTTAAGATGCTCATGAATAACTTTAATACTTCTAATAATAAGATTAATCACAAAAAAAGCGAGAGCAATGATGATAATAAGTGCAAAAGTTGAAGTAATAGACTGAGAGAGGACTGAACTTACATTTTTTCAATTCGATCAGCTGCTTGATTATTTTCATCCTTATGCTCTTTAATCCATGGGTTAAGTCTGTTACTAAGCTTTTCAGCATAAGGGTCTAATTTAACCATCATCTTATTTCCCTCAACTGCTCCATCTTTAATATAGATTTTTGCCATTTTTTGACCTATAGAGTAGAACTCAGCAAAATCACTTTTAAAAGCTCTTAACTCTCTCACCATTTCAGGTTCACCATACTTAATATGTTCAGCAATCATATGATCTAATATTTTATTCCCTTCCTTAAAATATTTTTCTGCTTCAGAAAATCCATCATCAAAACCTTCTTTAGCTCTTGTAGCAGAGATATCTGTAAGCCATTGTTGCACTTGAATAACATCAAGTTTAAGATGTAAATAGTTAAACGCTTGAGGAAGGATTTCTACTCTTTTCTTCTCTATAGCATCTTGAATATTGACTATATTTTATAAGTTAATGCCCCATTAATTAGTAGTATTAAGAGTATAGTCGTAGCTGCACCTATAAGTACCTGATTAATTTTAAAATTTTTCAACATTACTTCATCCTTTTTTTATAAAACTTATTTATTTTACTTGTTTCAATATCATATAGAGCTAAAAATAAAAACTCCTTTTAGAAAATTCAACTCAAAATATACATAAGAAATACTCTTTTGCTATAATGTCACGAAAATACAAGGAATCATATGAAATTCTTATGGAAACCCTCTTCTCACTTTAACCTAGCGAATCTTTTTACTTTTGTAAATATTACAGCAGGACTGATGGCTACTTACTTCATCACTCAGAACAATTTTACACTTGCTATAGCACTTGCTTGGATTGGTGGAGCCTTTGATATTTTTGATGGAAAAATTGCTCGTAAATACAATCTCAGTAATGAGTTTGGGGTACAACTAGATAGCTTTGCAGACTTTTTAAGCTTTGTTCTTGTACCTGTTTTTTTAATTTTTCAAGCAGTCTATGCAGATCAATTAAGTGCTGTTTGGCTTATTCTCGCTTCTATTATTAGTATTAGCTATGTTATAGCTGGTTTACGTCGTCTTATACAGTTTAATATTAATGCAGATGCGGGAGAGGTAGAAAAATATTTTGTAGGTGTTCCTACTCCTCTAGGAGCTATTCTTTTATGGCTTGTATATCTTACAAATGCTTATGGACTTCTACCTGCTTATGTAATTATGGCACTTATGGCATTTATAGCTTGGACTCTAAACTCTACACTTAAAGTTAGACATCCTTAAGGTATTTCAGTAAAATTTTTTTAAGTTTATTGTCATCAATAGGCTTACTTAAGTAGTCATTCATTCCACTAGAAAAACATTTTTCTTTATCGCCTTGCATTGCATTTGCAGTCATGGCGACTATTGGGATATCTCTATTTTCCACACCAGTTTGAGAATCTCTAATAGCTCGAGTTGCATCATATCCATCCATATTTGGCATCTGACAATCCATTAAAACTATATGATACGCACTACTCTCTTCTCTTGCATTTTTAAGAGACTCTAATGCTTCTAAACCATCATTTACAACATCTGCTTTAAGACCAAACTCTTCTAAAATACCATTAGCAACAAGTTGATTTACCTTATTGTCATCTGCTAAAAGTATTCTAATATCCTTAGAAAAACTCAGCCCATCTTCACTCTCTAAATTAGAATTTTTTAATTGAGGTAAATCAAATTTATCACTCAAAGTATCTAAAGCTTTTAAAATATCACTTACAGTTGCAGGTTTAGGATAGTATGTATGAAAACCTGCATCAAGAAATTTACTTGTAGAGAGTGCTTCTTTAAGTGAAGTCATTAAAACTAACTTACTATTTTGAAACTTTTTATCTGCTTGTATCAATGCTAATGATTCTAATGTATTATCATCTTTACTGATAAAAATAATATCAAAAATTTCATCTGGATTTGAGAAAAGAGAGCTTACATCTTCAGAAACTTTTATATCCATTCCCCAGTAAAGTAGTTGACGATGAAGTGCTCCAGCAGCGATTATACATCTATCAATAATCATTACTTTTTTTCCTTTTACATCAATTCTAGGCTCAATATAGTGAATCTCTTCAGGAAGAGAGACCTCTATCTCAACACTAAATTCACTCCCTCTTCCCTCTGTAGAAGTCACCTTTACACTACCTTTCATTAAAGTACATAACTGTTTTACTATTGCTAAACCTAAACCTGTTCCTCCATACTTCCTTGTCGTAGAGGCATCTACTTGTGAGAAAGAGTCAAAAAGTGTAGCAATTTTTGTTTTTGGAATTCCTATACCCGAATCTCTTACAAAAATTTGTAATTTTGCTCTACCATCATCAATGGGAATAAGAGAAAGTTTAATAAGAACATATCCCTCATGTGTAAATTTTATTGCATTTCCAACTAAGTTATTAAGTATCTGTTTTATACGACCAATATCAGAGATAAGATATTTTCTATCAACTTCTGTCGTGTCTAAAATCACTTCAACACCCTTTTCTTGTGCCCTAAAAGCGATAGCCTCTGCAAAATTACCCACTTCTTCTGAGAGATTAAATTTTATATTTTCTAAATCTAATTTTCCCGCTTCAACTTTTGAAAAATCTAAAATATCATTTATAAGTGTTAGTAGTGCATCAGCACTAGTTTGTGCCAAATAAGCTTGATGTCTTTGAGAATCTGTTAACTCAGTTTTTAAAAGTAGTTTTAACATCCCTATAATTCCATTCATAGGTGTTCGTATCTCGTGAGACATACTTGCGAAAAATTCTGATTTTGCTTTAACACTATCTTCTGCAATAATTTTTGCATTTTTCAGTTCGTACTCATTTTTCTTAATCTCTTCAAACATAATTTTAACACTCTTAGCCAACACACCTATTTCACTATGATTATTAATATTTATCTCTACCTCTCTATTTCCCTTAGAAAACTCTGATGTTGCTTGTGAAAGGATTAAAATAGGTCGAACTAAATAGTGTGAAATCAGAGTTGAAATCAAAAAAACAACTATAACAATTAAGAGTATAGAGAAAATAGTTTTATCAATAATTTTTTGTTGATTAAGATTTATATTTTTTAAATTTGATTCGCTAATGAGAGCCCAATTAACCCCTAATATATTTATATTTTGGTGTATCCCAAATACTTTTACATTGTTTGGATCTAAATATGTAACCATATTATCATTATTAGTACTATTATTTTTTTGATCCCAAAGTGCAAATTGACAAGTATCCACTTTATATCTCAAGATATCAGATGGATCCTCTAACTTACTTCGTAAAAGTCCATCTTCACCGACAAGATAATTACTAAAATTTGTTCCATTTTCAGCATATTTTTCTTCAAAGATACCATATATTTTATCTAATTTTATCTGCACACCAAGGACACCAATTAATTTTGTATCTTTAAATATTGGTGCTGTAAAAAAACCTGCTACTTTATCCTGAGATGGAGCATAAATTTCAAGATCAGAAAAGTGAATTTTTCTATCTTTAAGTGTTTTTCTTACAGTTGCTGCAAACTTTGTATTTGAGTATTTACCATTTACCAAAGAGCGAGCAAAATCATCCTCATTTTCTACACTATAAAGCACATTTCCCTTTAGGTCTATTAAAAATAGATCATAAACATAAGCATAATCTTTGAGTAGTTGAAGTATATCAGCCTCATTTTTAATAACTACATCTAAATACTCATCACTTTTTGTAAAATCCTTAAGAGTTTTAGAACTCTCATCAAACTCCTCTTCTAAATCAGATAACATTTCAACATTTGAACTCATACGAGACCAATTTTTAATATCTGTTTCTCTATAATAAAACCAATTTTCAATAAATCTTTTTTTCAACATAGAAGCTTGTTCTATATCATGATAAGCAGTTTTATGTAAGGCATAACTACTCTGTCTAACATTATCATAAGAGATAAAAAGAGTTGGAAGGATAAAAAGAGGTAAAAAAAGAATGGAGATTGTAAAACTTAAAGATTTATACCATTTCACTTTATGAATAGCATCCCTATTTTGCATAAATGTCTCCCAATGGTTTTAAATAATTATACTACTACAAAGATTAGGAGAATATAAAGTTTATTTATTATTGACACTATACTTACCACTTCCAAGAAGTGCTAATAAAATACTCATAATCATAAACATCAAAGGTGACTCAAAAGAGACTCCTCCGTATTTAGTGCCGTCTTGCTATTTCAATACTATTAAGCACCTACTTATCCTTTTTCTCTAAGCGAAATCTACAATCGCCTATAGTAAGAACCTTACCATTTTTAATAGCTTCTTTAACATATAGGAGTGTCCCTTTTGGATCGGCATCGCCTATCTCTTCTTCTATAATTTTAAGAAGATCTCTCTCCTGTGTTCTGGTCCATATTTTTTCATAATTGTATTGTGTTTGTATATTCATAAAGAGTATAATAGCTAATATATTCTTTATTTTCTACGATAAAGATAAAAAATTATTATAAATAAACTAAAAATTAGTGTAAAAGTATCTACTAAAAAAATAAATTTTTGTTTTACTATATTTTCAAATTTATTGTATTTACTATTTATAGAGTTTTCTTCTATCGAAGTGAACTCTATTTTTGGAATTTTACTGGCTACCATTTTAAAATTTTCTTTGAGTTTTTGTTCTTTAGTTTTAAGAAGTGTTCTCGAACCAATATACCAATCATACATATCTAATGCTTTTACATAAGTTATCTCTTCTTTTTTATCTGAAAATCTTTTACTACTTATATAACCCTCTGAATGTCGACGAACTTTTTGAATCTCTTCTAGGACTATAGCTCTACTATCTGCATCTCTGTAACGAACTATATCTTTAGGTAAGAGTCGGAAATCGTTGAGTATAGAGTTTGCATTATAGTCTGTAATAAAGAAGAGCTCTTTTGGATTTTCATAATTCATCTCTAAAAACAGTTCTACTATTCTCTGTTTAATATCTTTAGTAGTTTTTTTTCTTCTATATTTTCTATAAATTTTGTTACATATCATATATGCTCTCTCTACTTTTAATTTTAACTCTTTTTTATTGTTTAGTTCAAGAGTCGCTATTTTAGTCTGAAGAAGAGAGTTTAACTCTCTTAAACGAAGATTATTTTGCTCCTTGTATCGCTCTTTAGACTCCGAAATACTCTTCTCTTTCTCTTGGATAAAATAGGTTTTAATCTCTTTAAGATAAAAATCTTTTACAAAATAGTTCAAAATTACAAGCAGTGTAAGAGAAGTCAAAATCATAAGATGAGGAAAAATTTGTTTAAATTTTAGTTTCATTCGCATACTCTATACTACCCCAAGAAAATCAAACAACATTTTCTAAATCGTTATTATAAAAGAGCTAAAATAACAATAGAAAATGAGAGGGTAATATCATGAGCAGAAAAAGAACAGTTTATACAGCAGAATA
>Ga0256837_1000395_pt1 | contig 37833 bp, 43 predicted proteins | sample 4562384metaG_FD_185976 | JGI IMG/M metagenome (GOLD analysis project Ga0256837, IMG submission 185976) | Hydrothermal vent microbial communities from Guaymas Basin, Mexico - 4561-384 | ecosystem: Environmental > Aquatic > Marine > Hydrothermal vents | place: Mexico: Guaymas Basin | collected... | reverse complement strand
GTTTTAGACCAGTTATGATGACAGCGTTTGGTACTATTGCAGGTATGATTCCAATTGCACTTGAACAAGCAGTTGGGTTAGAGCGTTTAAGTCCTTTGGCAGATGTTGCAATTGGTGGACTGTTAATAGGTACACTTTTAACACTCATTTATGTGCCTATGTTTGCTTATATATTTGATAAAGATGATACAAAAAAAGTAATATGAAAGGTGTGAATTATGTTTTATAAAATTATATATGTAGTATGGATGGCTTTATCTATCGTTGAACTTAATGCTTATGAGTTACCTGAGGTAAATATAGAATCAAAACAAAAGCCGACTATTGTTCTTTTTTCTGCTAAGAGCATAATTGTTGATAATGCTAAAAAGTATAAATTAACTTGGAAAACAAAAAATGCAACACATGTACAACTAACTTTTTTTGGGAATGTAAAGTTATCTGATACCCTTATTATTACAGATAAAGAGTACCAACGTGGTCCTATTACTTTAACGGCTACAAGTACAAAGAGTAAATTTACAGATTCTAAAACGATCAATCAATTTATAAAAGCTGAAAGAGAAGCCCCTATTATTAAACGTGAAACACAAAGAGTAAATCAAGAGTTTTATAACACACCACTACCTTATGCTTCACCATATCGTAGAAGAGTTATTCCTCGAAGAAGATATTAGAGAGTGTTTAAAACTCCATTGGAAGTGTAATGTATACTTGAATGAGTGTATCATTATCAAAAATTATAGCGATTAAGCTATGAAGAGTATATTAAAAGATTTTGGGTATTATTATAGAATAATGTTAGGTATAAGAGGAGTGGAGATGGAAGAGGTTTTTAGATGTATAGAAGATAACACACTCAATAATACACAAGCGATGAAAGAGTGCGTCGGAAAAATGGTCTGTACTAAAGAGGATTATTTGTCATTAGATGAAGAAAAGATTTTAAAAGCACTTCAGCTACCCGGAGAATTTTTTGTACTTCGTCTCCATTACAAAGATTATGATCAGGAGTTAGAAGAGCAAAAGATTAAGCATAAGCTATCGCAATCTTTAAGTGCTGTGATTACATATGAAGATGATGGTTCCTCCTATGAAGAGATAGAAAAATTTGTAAAGTATATCTATGAGATTTCAGATGAGAAGCAAAATGTTATCTTTGGTATTAAAAAAGTTGAGGAGCTTTCAGAGTATCCTATTACAATTTTGTTTAGTGGAATTTTGCCAATCAATCAACTTAAGATGACAATCGGAAAAAAGGTTTATGATCTTATCCATTCTGACGATATATACTTTAAACCAAAGTTTGCACAATATAGGGATTTAATCTCTAAAGATATAGGGATCCCTATACTTCCAGTTCTTCCAAAACTTGATGAAGAGCTTGAAGATATGCAGGTAAGACTTATAGATACTTACGATAATCGACTAATCGCTGAATTTATGGCAGATGAGGAGATAAGTAAAAGTACTATTGAGAAGTATTTTCAAAAGCTTGCTTATATCTATAAGGCTTTAGTAGAAGAAAAAAAGTACAAGAGAGGATAACATCATGGAAATATCAAATAGTATGAATCAATATCAATCTTTAAATATGTATCAAAAGCCACGCGAAGACTTGGTGACTATACCCGTAGAACCTCAAGAGCCTACTTATAAGTCAGGGGAGATTTACGATGCTAGTCAAGGGAATCTTATAAGTGATAAAGATGGAAATTTATCTTTAACTCCACAAGGGGAAGTCAATCTTGCAAATGCAAAAGAAGATAAAGCCTTAGAAGTTCAAGCACAAGATCAAGCAAGTAAAGATGCACAAAGAGCAAATGCAACTGATTATTTGGCTCATAAATCTATGCAATCACAAGTAGAAATATATTTAGCAGTAGCGACAGATGGTGAAGTCTCTTTAGGTGATTCAGAACTACCAAGCATATTAGACTCTTTACGAGATGTTCAAAAACAAAATAATGCAGTAGAAGCTTATGCTACATATAAAGAGAATCAAGAACTTATATAAAAATTACTCTTTTATCTTCTATCTTCATAATCTTATCGCAGTATTCTAGCATTCTGTCATCGTGAGTTACCATTACGATGGCTACATCTTGTTCTAAGGCAATTTTTTTGAGCATTTTAACAACATCAACAGAGCGGTTCATATCAAGAGCGGCAGTTGGTTCATCTGCTAAGATAATCTGAGGGTTATTCATTAAAGCTCTTGCTATGGCAACACGTTGGTTTTGTCCACCACTGAGTTGTGAGGGCATTGCCTTCTCTTTTTCTGCTATGTCAAAGTAGTTTAAAAGTTCTCTTGCTTTAGCTTTAGAGTCTGCATCTTTTACTTTATTTGCTTGTGGCAAGAGAGTTAGGTTGTCTATAATATTGAGAAAAGGGATGAGATAATGTGCCTGAAAGATAAAGCCTATTTTTTCTCTACGAATTTTTCTAGTCTCTTTAGTTAGCCACTTATTTTTATAAACTTTTTCATCTCCTAGCCACATGGTTCCACTGTTTGGTTCATCTACACACCCTAACATCATTAGGAGTGTAGTTTTTCCTGCACCACTTGGAGCTATGAGAGCAACGAGCTCCCCTTTGTTTATGGTAAAGTTTGCATCGCGAATTACATCCACAAAGGCATCGCCTTTACCAAAAGATTTGTTAAGGTTTTCTACTTTTATAGCTTGTTCTGTACTCATTTTACCCACCTATGGCAGCTCTAGGGTCTGCACTAATAACTTTTCTAACTCCTACAAAAGAAGCAACAATAGATGCAAGAACAACAATAAAAAAGAGTGTTAAAGCATCAGGGGTAAGAAGCACTACATTTTTTGGGAACTTAGTGTAGATGAGATGTGAAAAAACATTACCAAATATAAAAGCGAGAATACCAAGAAGTAAGGTCTCTTCAACAATCATTTTAATTATGGTGGCGTTTGGTAAACCAATAAGCTTCATAATAGAGATCTCTTTCATCTTTTCTAAGGTCATAGTATAGATAATAAGAGAGATAATAATAGTCGCAACCGTAATTAATATAACAGTAAATAAGCCTATCTGTTTTGAGGCTTTTTCAACAACATATTTTGTTAAAACATCACTCTGTTGTGTACGAGTATAGACAGCTTTATGAAGCCAAGTGCGAAGCTCCTGTGCTGTGTCATCTATGGTATATGTTGGTTTTACAGTCGCGATGATTGCGTTTACAAGATGGGAATCTTTGTTGATAATACCTCTTGCTCGGTCTGTTTGAATACGCTTGTTTGTATAGGTAAACTGAAGTATCTGTGCATCTTTGAGGCTGATATAAACAAGTGGATCACCACCCGAAGCAACTGTACCGTGAGTTATACCTACAACAGTGTAGATATCACGACCAAGTTGCATAGTATCACCAAGTTTGTAAAGTGTTTTATCACTTACTACAATCTCATAATGGTCACTTTGTAAAACTCGTCCTGCAATAAGTCTTTTTTTATTTATAGGGTTAATCTCTCCATAAATATCGTAACCAATGGCAAAAACCGTGAGTTTCTTTTCCCCAAAAGGGATTTGAAGACTTTGTAGGGTGATAGCCTCACTTTTATCTATTGCTTGGTAACCTTTGAGGGTATACTTTAAATCTTCATGGACTCTTGATGCTTCAGCAAAGGGCCCAAGAGTGTTTTCTTGAACTACCCATAAATCAACATCTAAATCATCCAATATAACTCTAGCATCAGCTATCATACCACGGTAAACACCTATCATAATAAGAACAATTCCAAGGAGCATCCCTACACCCATAGCTGTTACAATAAACTTGCCTAAGGTGTGTCGAATATCCTCTTTTGCTAAGTGAATCATTAGTGTATTTTCATCCCATCTGAGAGTGGTTTTTTGCTACTGCTTGGCACAATAATTTGCATATTTTCATTGATGTTTTTTACAGCAAAGTTTTTGTCATTTTTATCGATAATATCTAGTTTTATAAAATGGGCATGGGAATCTTTTGCTATCCAAACACCAAGTTCACCACCATTTTGAACAACAACTTTGGCAGGAATGGTCACTACATCTTTAATTGTTCGTATATCTATGCTTGTTTTGGCTTGCTCGTTTATATAAAATGGTTGAGGTATCTCAACAAATGCAACATCAATCTCACGTTCAAGTGTTACAGCATCACTCATGGCGTTTATACGCTTGACAACACCTTTGTAGTGTTTATTTGGTTGTGAGCGTAGTGTTATAGTTGCAGATTGTCCCAGTGTAATGTTTGCACTTACTCTCTCATCTATTTTAGTGGCAACCCATAGCGTTTTAGGGTCTACAATTTGTAAAATGGGAGTGGAGGCTACAACATTTTGAGCCACTTCAGCATCTTTGCTTATCACATAACCATCTACAGGTGCATATACTTTTAGTCTATCTATCTTTGTTTGAATGACATCTATATTTTTAGAAGCGACAAGTGCTGCTGCTTTTGCAGAATTTATATGTGCTTTAGAAGCATTTATGGCAGCATCTATACTATCTAAGTCAGCCTTTGCTTTATCATACTCTGCTTGTGAAGCAAATTTTTGTGCTTTGAGTTTTTCATAGCGTTCAAAGGTGATTTGAAGGAGCTTTTTTTGAGCTTTTTGGTTGTTGAGGTCATCTTGAGAAGCTTTAATGTCAAACTCTGCTTTTTGTAAACTTGCTTGTGCAACAGCTAAGAGAGCAGGGAGGTCTACACCATCCATCTCTATAAGAAGCTCACCTTTTTTAACCCACTCACCGTTGTCTGTGTGGATAGCAAGAATTTTACCACCGCTTTGTGCTGTGATGGCATAAACATTTTTTGCCCCAACATTACCAATACCACTAATACTTACATGAAGAGTTTCTTTTTTAGGTACTATTAGTTTATAACTTGTTTTAGGGATATAGACCTTATTATAAAAAAGAGTTCCTAATAGTCCAATAACAATAACTACGATGAGATATTTTATATATTTGTTCATTATATTTTTCCTTGTAAATATTCTAATTTATGAAGTGCACTACTTCTTTCATATTTGGCACTGAGTAGACCAAGTTGTGCATCAAGTTGTAATGCAGATGCATCAAGAACCTCTATGTAAGTTGAGAGTCCCTCTTTGTAGCGAGCATTTAAAAGATCATATGTACTTCTAGCAGCATCAAGTTGTGCATTTTTAGCAGCTATGGTTTTTTCGTAGCGTTTGAGGTCTATAAGTAAAGACTCTATCTCTCCTCTGAGTGCTAAAAGTTTAGAGCTATATTCAGCTTGAGAACTTTGTCTATTTATCTCTGCTTGTTCCACTTGAGCAGATGTTCTTCCACCACTATAAAGTGGTACATTGAGTGTTATGCCTACAAGTGATGAATCATATTCATTGAGTGTGTTTTGGTAACTATATGAAGCGATACCATCAATAGAACCATAGTGGGAAGCTTTCGCCGATTTATGCTCTAAGTAACTTTTTTGAACCCCTTTTTTAAGGGCTTTGAGTGATGGTGAATCATGAATGATACTTTGCTCATTCATCCCTTTCATTTGTAGTTCAAGTGTATCTTCAAGTTCTATATCTTCAGGTATATCTTCATTTATATAAAGAGACAAGCTTACTCTAGCTTTTTCGTAATTAGCTTGAGAGATAGCAAGATTGTCTTTGGCTACATAAAAAGAGGAGAGAAAACGTGTTGCATCGGCTGATGTTTTCATCCCTTGTTGTACCTCTGCTAAAGCTTGTTTGTAAAGAGCTTCTTTTGATTCCAAATCTTTTTCTCTTACCTCTATGGCAGAGCGTTGTACTAACATCAGTTCATATTGAAGTTTTACTTGGTAAGCTAGGTAAGCTTTTGCATCTTCTAAAGAGAGTTTGGCGATGTCGATGTTCTCTTTTTGTGCATCTATATTAGCCGTTGTTTTAGAAAAATCCCAAATCTTTTGGTGTAGAGTTGCACTTAAAATATAACCATCATTATCTATAGTATGAAAAACACCATTTGTTGGTAGTACATAGGTTTTTGTAGGGTCATACTCAGCATATAAATTTACTTGTGGTAAGTAATCAGCTTTTGCAAGGCTAACACCTTTTTCATTTTTATGTACCACTAAAGTAGCTTTTTGTATATCTGGATGAGTGTTGAGTGCCTTTTGTATGGCAGAATCGAGTGTTAATGTTTGAGCAAAAAGTTGTGTGCCTAAGAGGGCAAATAGTAATAAATTTTTTTTGAACACTGTCTTTCCTTTATGATGAGGGCATTATGGCACATCAATGTTAAGTCAGTGTTAAAATTCATCATCCTTCTCAAAGGCTTCTAGCTCTTTTTGGTACTCTCTCTCCTCTTGTGCTTTGAGCTCCTCTTGAGACATCATAGCTTGGGAAACAAACTCTCCTATATGTGTTTTATTCTCTAGTTTATACATATAGGCATATGTTCCCACTAAAATGGTAATAAGAGTAGAAAAAGCGATAATCTTTTGGGCTGTGTTAAAGGTTTGAATCTTCTCTTTTCTTTTTATTTCGCAAACGCCACCAGGGCAATGTGTTGCTTTTGCAGGCATAACAAGGTTATAAATTTTACAACCAAGACAGATAGAAAAGGCAGATTCACTTAAAAGAAGCAAAAGACAGATAATACATATGAGAACTTTAATAGGGTTTGGTTGCCAGTTAATTACAAGAAGATAAAACATAGGAAGAGCTAAAAGAAGTCCTAAACCCCAGGCAAATCTTTTTTGTGCCGCACCTACATACTCTGGCGTTTGGTTTTGTACAAAAAAACGCCCTAAAAGCATAGATGGAGAGTAGCTAGGATTAATTACTCGAATAAGAAAATCAAGTGTAAAAAACGAGATAAAGTAACGGGTGACAATCCCATGAGAAAGCATCACGGCGTTTGTGAGGCTAAGGAGACCAAGAGCGAAAAGTATACCAGCAGCAGCTCTCGCTTCACGCTCATTTATCACCCTAACATCGTAGCCTTCTACCTTTTCTCCGTATGTAAAAAAATCTTTTATCATTACTATCTTCCCTTTTTGCCAATAACTTAATGAAAGATATTATATAATAAAAAATGAAAATATGGATATCAGATACACAAACACAATCACATCGCCTTGTAAAGATGAATTGTGAAGAGCATAGCGACTATATTTACCTTGGTGATTTAGATGATGAGGCTCTTGAGAATTTTTTTAAGAGTGTTGACTTAACAATGGATGTAGCAAAAAATATGAAACTTATTAAATATTATGGTTATTTGCATCTGTTTGTAATCAATAAAAAAGAGAACTAAATGGCAAAACGCATTTTTATAACAGCGACAAATACTGACATAGGCAAAACTTACACCACAAATAAACTTCTTCGTGAATATGCAGCTAATGGAGTGAGAGTAGGGGCGATAAAGCTTATTGAAACTGGTGTAGTGGATAACAAAGCCCCTGATGGGATGGAACTTTTGGCAACACTCAAAGAACTTAACCCTGAATTTAAAGATATTATACTTGAAGATATTGTCCCAATTACTTATGAACTTGCAGCAGCACCTTATGTGGCATCTCGTGCAACACCTCTTGATTTTACTTTGCTTCAAGAGAAGATAGAAAAGCTTGAAGAGTTATGTGATGTTTTACTTATTGAAGGGGCAGGTGGCCTTTTGGTACCAGTTGATGGTAGTTTTATGATGATAGACTTGATTCTGTTTTTTCAAGCTTCCGCTCTTTTGGTTACACATTGTTCTCTTGGATGTATCAACGATACACTTTTAAGCTTACAAGCCTTGAAAAATAGAAATATTCCAGCTGTAGTGGCGTTTAACTGTCGTGGTGGGGATGAAAACTTTGAAACACTCAGTGAGCCTTTCTTTTTAAATACTGGCTATGATGTGATGAAAGTAGATAAAGATATTGACACCATTTGTGATGTCTTGTATAATTTGTAAAAAAAAGAGAGAAGATGGCACATTTAATCCGTACAGATGATTTTACTAAAGAAGAGATAGAAGAGATTTTGGCTGATGCAAAGCATTTTAGTGATGGTAAGTTTGAGCGAATACTTCAAGATAAAATCATCATCACCCTCTTTTTTGAAAACTCTACAAGAACGCGAAGCTCTTTTGAGATAGCAGCGAAACGCCTCGGTGCAGATATGGTGCACCTTGATGTTTCAAAAAGTTCTACAAAAAAAGGGGAAACACTTGTAGATACTGCAATGAATCTTGATGCAATGGGTCCTCATGCCATTATTGTACGTCATCAAAATGCGGGTGTTCCAAAAATTCTCTCTAACCATACTAAGGCAAGTATCTTAAATGCAGGAGATGGCGCTCATGCTCATCCATCTCAAGCACTCTTAGATCTTTACACTTTAAAAGAGCATTTTGGAGATGTTGAGGGGAAAAAGATAGCCATAGTAGGCGATATTAAAAACTCTCGCGTTGCAAACTCAAACATTGAGCTTCTCTCGCGTTTTGGAATGGAAGTGATTTTGGTTGCTCCTCCTCAGTTTCTGCCATCAACATCATTAAGAACTACTCATTATTTAAGTGAGATTATTGATGAGGTGGATGCGATTATGAGTTTAAGAACACAAACAGAACGCCACTCCTCACAAAGTTATGCTTCACTTAAAGATTATGCAAGTGATTTTTGTATTACAGAAGAGCTTTTAGGTGAGAGAGATATTGTCTTACTTCATCCAGGGCCAGTCCATAGAAACATAGATATCACAGATGCCCTCTTGGACGATAAACGCTGTAAAGTACTCGAACAAGTTAATAATGGTGTAAATATCCGTATGGCGATTTTGAAAAAGCTTATCGCTTAGATTTGTATGTCATTTGAAAAACTCAATGCTCTTGGTAAGGAGCGAAAGCCTTTTTTATTTATAAGTGATTTCTTAGGAAAAAATATAGAGGTTTTTCCCCTTGAGACACTTAAAGAAGAGGATATTGAGTTTTGTATAGATGCAAAGTACACCTACAAAGAACACCCTCATACTTTTAAAACAAACCCTGTAGACTTTCAATGCTACCAAGAAAAATTTGCACAGGTGATAGAGAAGATACAAGCAGGTGAGACCTACATATTAAACCTTACTCAACCTACAAAGATACAAACGCCACTGAGATTAAAAGAGATATATACCTTGGCAAATGCACATTATAAGTTGCGTTTTAAAGAAAAATTTGTCTGTTTTTCTCCTGAGAAGTTTATAAGTATAGAAGATAACACCATCCATACCTACCCGATGAAGGGAACTATAGATGCCTCACTCAACAATGCCGAGGCAAAGATACTTGCCAATCAAAAAGAGATGGCTGAGCATGTGATGATAGTAGATTTACTACGAAATGATCTTTCCATCGTAGCAAAAGATGTCAAAGTGGAGGAGTTTCGTTATATTCAGAGTATTGATGCTGGGGAGAAGAAGCTTTTGCAGGTAAGTTCTCACATAAGTGGAAAAGTATCAAATAATTGGCATGAAAATATTGGAACTATCTTAAAAAATCTTCTTCCTGCTGGCAGTATCAGTGGTGCTCCAAAAAAAAGTACCTTAGAGATTATAAATCAGCTCGAAGGGTATGAGAGAGGATATTTCTCCGGTATCTTTGGCGTTTATGATGGTGCTACATTAGATTCAGGTGTAATGATACGTTTTATAGAAAATACTCAAGATGGCTACATTTACAAAAGTGGTGGGGGCATAACACTTGATAGTGATGTACTCTTAGAGTATAATGAGCTTCAAGAAAAGATATATTTACCATAAAAGAGAAGAAAGAGAATCATGTTACATAAATTTTTTACAAGCGGGTTTAGTTTTAATGAATCTGAGTTAGAATTAAGAAGTAGGTTTCAAATGGTAAATATTGCCATTGTTCTCTCCTCCTTCTCTCTTCTCTATGGTATGACAATGAACTACCTCAGAGCAACTCCAGAGTTGATCCCTGTAGAGTCTTTTTTACTCCTTGTTAATATTATTTTATTTTTTATCTTAAGACACAATAAAACAAAGTTCACCCTTGTTTCAACAGTTATTACATTTCAATTTACTTTTTTCTTTTTATATCTTATTTATACCAATGAACCAAGCTCACTTAAGCATATATGGCTCTTTACATACCCTATCATTTTACTCTATCTTCAACATAAAAAATTTGCTGTGTATTGGTTTATGCTGACACTATTTTTACTGCTGATTGCACCTATTCAGACTTTTGTGTCAGTTTCCTACTCTCCATTTCAGGTCTCTTATATAGCGGTTGTTCTTATTATTGTCACTTTGATTATCAATTTTTATCAGTCAAAGATGGAGGAGGCTAAATCTTTAGTACTCTCACAACAACTTAAACTCCAAGAGCAGGTTGAAGAGATGATGCAAAAAGATAAGCTTTTATCGATTCAGTCGAAGCAAGCTGTGATGGGGGAGATGATGAGTATGATAGCCCATCAGTGGAGACAACCCCTTTCAACAGTGACATTAAACATCTCAAATATTCAGATTAGGAGACTTCTTGAAGAAGATATTGAAGCTAAAGATCTTGATAAAACACTTGAGGATATTAGCAATACTATTATCTACCTTTCTGAAACTATAGATGACTTTCAAACATATTTTCAGCCAAATAAAGAGATTGAAGAGGTAGAAGTGCATGAACTCCTACAACGCACTATCAATTTTGTAGAGCCAAGAGTGAAAAATACACAGATAACTATAGAGATAGAACCTTTTGATACACTATATATAGAGACATACCAAAACGAGTTTGTGCAGGTTCTGCTCAATATCCTCAACAATGCTATAGATGTACTTATTTTTGATCAGGTGAGAAACCCTAAGATTAAGGTCAGTGTGACTCAAATAGAAGATGAGGTACTCATAAAGATACAGGATAATGCCAGAGGTATTCACTTTGATGATATGACAAAAATTTTTGATCCCTATTTTAGTACGAAAGGGAAAAATGGAACAGGTTTAGGTCTTTATATGTCTCAGATGATAGTGCAAAAACAATTCAATGGAAATATTGATGTTGAGAGTTCTGGAAATGGGACGGTATTTCGTATACGAGTACAAAAAACACTCAATCAAAACTGATCATAAAAAGATGTTCTTTTTGAGATTTTTTCTTTTTTCTTTTGGAAATCTTTTTTTAGTTAGTTTGTTTACATTTAATCTTTATGGTATATATTTTTTCTTCCTTATCTTTTTCATTGGAGGTTTATATAAAAGAAGAGTGACTTTATGCACAAAAGAGCTTTTATATTTTCTTCTCTTATTCTCTTTGATTGTCTTTATATATAACTTTGTAGAAGATGAAATCTATGATCTTTTTATTGACCTTGGAATCGATATGGTTTTTATCCCCATCAACTTAGAAGTTCTTCTTGCATTAACATTTATACATCTTTTTATTTTATATTTACTTGGCTATAATAGAGCAAAAATAATTTAGGGGTATCTATGTATATAGAAGAGTTGAAGTTTTCATTGTGGGCAGATTTTATTGAGAGAGATTACCTTGATAACGAGTTTAAAGATTTAATCAATGCCGGTACGATCAATGGAGCAACTTCAAATCCTGCTATTTTTAAGAGTGCAATATTAACATCTCTAGCATATAAAAAACAGCTCGCATCTTTAGATGGACTGAGTGCAAAAGAGAAATATGAGGCTGTAGCTATTTACGATATCCAAAAAGCAGCAGATATTTTAAGACCTTTGTTTGATAAGGGGGATGATGGCTATGTAAGTATAGAAGTAGACCCCTATCTGTGTGATGATGCTGAGGCAACTATAGCAGAGGGAAAAAGACTTTTTTCTCAGATAGACAGACCCAATGTAATGATAAAAGTACCTGCAACAAAGGCAGGATATAAAGCGATGGAGGCTCTTACCTCTGAAGGTATCCCTGTAAACGCGACACTTATTTTTAAAAAATCGCAGGCTATTGCTTGTGCAAAAGCTTTTGAATCAGGGGTGAAAGCAAATGGTGCTAAAGTTGATACCGTCATAAGTATTTTTGTCTCACGTGTAGATAGAGCTTTGGATGCTCAACTAAGTGAACTGAATATAGAAGTGGCAAAAAGTGGAATCTATAATACAGCAGATATCTATGCTGCGATAGAATCTATGAATGTACTTGGGTGTCGAGCTCTTTTTGCAAGTACAGGTGTGAAAGATGATTCTCTTGCTGCACACTATTATATAGAGCAACTTTTGGCATACAACAGTGTCAATACTGCTCCAATAGATACCATTAAAGCTTATGTGCAAAACGGTGGTAAAGATAAAGCACTACCGATTTCACAAGAGATTATCGCTGCACATTTTGAAAAAATAAAAGCAGCAGATATAGACTTCGAAGCTGTTTTAGATAAGCAGATAAAAGATGGCTTAGATGCATTTAAAGATGCATTTCAAGAGATACTGGAGGCATTATGAACAATGAAGTAGATGTAAGTAAGCTTACCTTTGAACAGCTAAAAAAAGTACGTGCTTATCTTAAAAAAATGATAGACAATGGTGGGAGTGACCTCCATATTAAGGCAAACTCTGTTATTCGTGCACGTATCAATGGAAACATAGTTCAATTTTCTGGGGGTATATTATCAAAAGAGGATGCCCTTACTTTTGCAAAAGAGTTACTTAAAGGGCGCTATGCTGAATTTGTAGAGAAAAAAGAGATAGATTTAGTTTATCCATTTGATGAGCGAAATCGTTTTCGTGTAAATGTTTTTTTTCAAATGGATGGTGTCTCAGCAGTTTTTCGTGTTATTCCTGTACAGATTCCAAGTTTTGAGAAGTTGCATCTACCAGAGATACTTAAAAGTTTTACCCAAAAAGAGCGCGGTCTTGTGCTAGTGACGGGGGTAACAGGTTCAGGTAAATCAACAACACTTGCAACACTGATAAATGAGATAAATTTAACAAAGAAAAAGCATATTATCACCATCGAAGATCCTATTGAGTTTGTGCATAAAGATAGAGGCTGCATTGTGAATCAACGATCAGTTGGACAAGATACACTCTCTTTTGGTACAGCTCTTCGTGCAGCTTTACGTGAAGATCCCGATATCATTTTAGTTGGGGAGATGCGTGACCGTGAAACTATTAACCTCGCTTTACATGCAGCTGATACAGGGCATTTAGTTTTCTCAACCCTCCATACTGTGGATGCTAAAGAGACCATTAACCGTATTATCGCTCAATTTCCAACAGAGGAGCAAAATCGTGTTCGTCTCTCTCTTGCAGGTGTACTTCAGGGTGTTATCTCTCAACGTTTAATCCCTACTGTTGATGGTGGTCGTCGTGCCGCTATGGAGATACTTGTGCGTACACCACTTATAGAAAAACTTATTATGGAAAACCGAGATTTTGAGATTCGTGATGCGATTGAAAATGGAAAAGATCATTATAAATCACAAAGTTTTGATCAAGCTATCTTAGAGCTTTTTAATGATGGTATCATCTCAAAAGAACAAGCGATGGAAAATGCTACAAGTGCATCAGACTTAGAACTTAAAATCTCTGGATTAAGTAGTGGTCAAATCACTTCTGCACCAAAAGATGGTGCAGAAGATACTAGTGCTCCAATGATGAACGATAACGATATATTTGACTTAAAGTAATCTTTAAAACATAAGTGGATATAATTGCGCCTATTTTTAAAAACACAAGGATTCAATATGTTAGAAGGTATTATTAGAGAGAGTATTGGTAAAAAGGGCACTAAAGCACTTCGCCGTGATGGTTATCTAATTGCAAATATTTACGGAAAAGGGCTTGAAAATATCAATGCCGCGTTTAAAGAAAACGAATATATCCGTGCTGTACGCAATAAAGAAACTTTAGCATTTCCAGTAAAAGTTGGAGATAAAGAGATGAGTGTTGTTGTACAATCATATGAATCTCACCCATTAACAGGAAGACTTTTACATGTTGACCTTATGATCGCTCAACCTGGTGTTCTTACACACTATATGGTTCCAGTTGAAGCAGTTGGTGAATCAATTGGTGTTAAAAACAAAGGTCTTGTAAATATCGCAAAAAGACGTTTACGTGTTCAAGCAAAAATCGAAGATCTACCAAAAGCAATCGTAATTGATGTAACTGAGATGGATTTAGGTGATTCTAAACTTATCCGTGACATCGCTAGAACTGAAAATGTTAGATTTACTGATGCAGATCGTGTATCTGTACTAAGTATCATTAAAGCTAAATAATTATGCTTATAGTCGGACTGGGTAATCCTGGCCCGAACTATAAAAAAACTCGTCATAACATAGGTTTTATGGTTATTGATGAGCTTATTCGTAGAAAAAATGCTCAAAAACTTTCCTCCTCATCTTTTGAAGGTGATCTTTTCAAATTCTCAAATCATTTTTTATTAAAACCACTGACATTTATGAATCTCTCTGGAAACTCCATAGTGAAAGTAAAAAAATTTTATAAACTCGATGAAGTTGTTGTAATACATGATGATTTAGATCTGCCTTTTGGGACCTTGCGTTTCAAACATGGTGGTGGGCATGGTGGTCATAATGGATTACGCTCAACTGATGAAAAGATATCAAAAGAGTATGCTCGTATTCGTATGGGTATAGGTAAACCTGAACATAAAGGGGAAGTGGCTTCTTATGTTTTAAGTGATTTTTCACCACAGGAGCAAGAATATCTTCCTGAGTGGATAAGCCATACCTGTGAAGCTGTGGAATTTTTACTTACAAATTCATTGGAAGATACAAGTTCCAAGTACACAATTAAAAAATTTAAGCTAAAATAACACCTATGTTAGCATTTAAATATATTTCACTCCATTATCTTAAATATTTTCTTATTATTTTAAGTGCATTAGTACTGTTTTGGATCGGTTTTGATTATATGCAAAATGCAGAAAAACTCTCCAAATCTGCGAATCTTCTTTTAATTTATTTTGTCTACAAATCATTTTTTGCTATCGATATGTTACTTCCATTGGCTCTTGTTTTTGGGATGATATCTACAAAGATATATCTTATAAGAACGAATGCTTTAGTCTCTTTTTATTCCCTTGGCTATTCGCGAGTAGATGTCTTACGCCCTTTCGTTGTTGTTGCTACCTTAATCTCTTTTATTTTTATCTCTTTGCACTCCTTTTCGAACTTTGCACGCTCAGCAGAGTACTCTATGAATATCCGCAATAATGGACAATATTTAAGCCCTACAAGAGATCTTTTCTTTACTTATAAAAAGCAGTATGTTTACTTTTCACAGATGCGTCCTCTACAAGAAAAGGCGGTGGGGATTCGTGTTTTTAGTGTAAAAAACAACTCTTTAAAAGAGGTTTTAGTCGCTAAAGAAGCAACATATAGAAATGATTTTTGGCATATTAAAAAGGCTGATATTATTAGAAAACCTGATAATTTAGGTTTTGATTCTCTTGGTATGAAGGTGACTGAAGCTCAAGATTTAGATATTTTGGGTGGCTTTAGACCAAAAATGCTTGATCAGGTTTATGAGGGGAAAGTGAACTTTACCATCCTTGATGCCTTTGCTGCTATCCGTATTTTGGATGAACAAAATGTAGATACGAGTAGTATTCGAGGGGCACTTTATAAGATATTTATCTATCCACTTTTTGTCCCTTGTTTAGTGGTAATCATCTTCTTTTTTGTCCCTATAAGTGTACGCTTTTTAAATGTTTCACTCTTTAGTTTTGGAGCAATTTTAGCTACTTTATTGATTTGGGGTATGCTTTTTATGCTGATAGAACTCTCAAACAACAAAACAATTCCAAGTGAAGTGGGTGTGATTTTACCTGTATTTATACTCTTTTTGGTTGCTTTGAGGCAATGGAGAAAGTATAGACTTACAACCTCTTAAGGCTTTCTAAGCACATTTTAGATAAAATCACTTAAAAAATATTTGGAAATTTTTATGATTGATTTTAAAGCATTAACACAAGAGTACAAGACTCCCCTTTATGTTTATGATTTTGACTATATGGCGGCTCAATATGATGAGCTTAAAGAGGCTTTTCGTGGAAGAAAGTCCATTATTGCTTATGCTGTAAAAGCAAACTCAAACCTTAGTGTTGTCAAACACTTTGCTAAAATGGGTAGTGGGGCAGATTGTGTCTCTATTGGTGAGGTTCGCCGTGCTTTTTTAGCTGGTATCCCTGCATACAAGATTATCTTCTCTGGTGTTGGGAAAAGTGATGACGAGATTCGCGAAGCGATAGAGAGAGATATTCTTTACATCAATGTTGAGAGTGCAGCAGAACTTGAACGAGTTGAACTTATTGCAAAAGAGCTTGGAAAAGTATCTCGTATCAGTATTCGTGTCAATCCAAACATTGACCCAAAAACACACCCTTACATCTCAACAGGATTACATGATAACAAATTTGGAGTAGATTTAAGTACTGCAAAACGTATGTATATCTTGGCAAATAATTCTGAGCATTTAGACCCTGTAGGGATCCATTTTCATATCGGTTCACAACTTACAGAACTTGACCCTATTCGTGAATCGGCTGAGATAGTAGCAGACTTAGTACGTTCACTCCAAAATATCAAAATTGAACTCAAGTTCTTTGATATTGGTGGTGGATTAGGGATTAAGTATGATGATGAGACAACAATCAAGCCTTATGATTATGCACAAGCAATTTTAGGTTGTTTGACTGCACTTGATTTAACAATTCTTTGTGAACCAGGGCGTTTTCTTACGGCTAATGCTGGGTATTTTGTATCAAAAGTACTCTATGAAAAACAAAATGGTACGAAGAAATTTGTTGTGATTGATGGAGCGATGAATGATCTATTACGTCCATCACTCTACAGTGCTTACCACAAGATTACCGCTGTAACAGAGTCTACATCAGAGCCTCGTCCTGTTGATATTGTTGGACCTGTATGTGAGAGTGGAGATTTCTTTGCAAAAGATTACCCACTTCCAGAGTTAAACCACAATGATTTAGTAGTAGTTCACAGTGCTGGAGCTTATGGCTTTGGTATGGGAAGTAACTACAACACACGCGGGCGCTCAGCAGAAGTGGCACTTGAAAATGGAAAAGCGAGACTGATTCGTAAACGTGAGACATTTGAAGATCTGATCGCTTTAGAGAAAGAATTTTTAGAAGACTAGGAGAAAAAGTTTGTATTTTATAGATGTTCAAGGTACTTTGATAAGCGATGCAGATAAGTCACCCATTCGTGGTGCAAGAGAGTTTATAATGCATCTCAATAGCTCAAATATTCCCTATATGATCATCACAAACAATACAAAAAAATCCTCACAAGATTTCTATGATTATCTCCAAGGTATTGGTTTCGAATTTAGTTTTGAGCACTATCTTGATCCACTTATGTTGCTTGATGGAAGAGTTAAAAAAGAGAGTGTAGCAGCTTATGGAGCACAAGAGTTTTTAGATACTTTAGTTGCAATGGGTTACACACTTGATTATACAAATCCAAAGACCGTTTTGCTTGCTATTAAAGAAGACTTTAGTGCAGATGAGTATGCTCAAATGATAGACTTTTTACTCTCAGGAGCCTCACTTGTAGGGATGCATGAGACCTCGATTTATGCCAAAAATGACAAACGCTATCCAGGTGTTGGAGCAATTTTAAAGCTTTTAGAGTTTGCGACAAGTGTTGAGTATGATGTGGTTGGAAAACCAAGTGTCGCGTTTTATGAGGAAGCTCTTCAAAGATTAAATATGCAAGGCAAAAAGTTTAAGTTTAGTGATATAGAGATCATCAGTGATGATGTCAAGGGGGATTTAGGTGGTGCTAAAGAGCTCGGGATGAAGACTGTTTTTGTAACGAGTGGAAAGTATAGATCTGCTGAAGAGATTGTTCCTTTTTTAGATGAAAAACTCAAACCTGACCTTATATTTGCTGATATGCAAGAGATACTGGAGAAATTATGAAAGCCAAATCAAGATGGGAAACTCTGCAAGATTGTAGAGATGCGATAGATACTATAGACAATGAGATGTTAGAACTTCTTAACAAGCGTATGGAAGTGGTTGAGCGTGTTGGTGAGATAAAAAACGATACAGGTGGAGCTATCTATAGACCAGAACGTGAAAAGGCGATTATTGAGCGTTTAACACAGATGAGTCAAGAGAGTGGTGGCGTTTTAAATAAGAGTGCTATTGAAGCGATTTTTTTAGAGATATTTGCAGTGGCACGTAACTTGGAACTTCCAGAACGCATAGCTTATCTTGGACCTGAGGGGAGTTTTACCCATCAAGCAGCAGAGAGTCGTTTTGGTGCAATGAGTGACTATCTTTCACTCAACTCTATCGAGGCTGTATTTACTACACTTGAGTCTAAACGTGCAAAATTTGGTGTTGTGCCTATAGAAAACTCTCGTGATGGGATTGTGGGTGAAACACTCGATCTGCTTTCAAAATCTTCTGTCAAAATAGTTGCAGAGCTTTATATGCCTATCCATGTCGCTTTTGCAACAAAGGCAAAAAACATAGAGAGTGTGACAAAAATTTACTCAAAAGATAAGGGTTTTGGTCAAACAAGAAAATTTTTAAGTGAACATGGCTTTGCCAATATTGAACAAATTCCTGTAGAGTCTACAGCAAAAGCAGCCATACTCGCAGCAGAAGATGAAAACGCAGCAGCAATCTGTTCCCATATCGCAGCAAAACTCTATGGTGTTCCTACAATGTTTGAAAATATAGAGGATGAGAGTGATAATGCAACACGTTTTATCATCTTAAGTGACTTTAAAAATGGTATAAGTGGAGAAGATAAGACTTCCATACTTGTACGTTTAAAAGATGCGGTAGAAGCAGGTGCACTAGTACATTTCTTACAAGATTTTGATGCACAAAAAATCAACTTAAGTAAGATAGAATCACGTCCATCTAAAGATAAAGATGGTGGTTTTGATTACTGGTTCTACATCGATTTCTTTGGGCATATTGATGAAGAAAGAATACAAAAAGTTTTAGCAAAACATGAGGGTGAAGTCACATGGCTTGGCTCTTATGTCAAGGGTGAGGATTAAGATTGAAATTTAATAAAAAACTAGAAAATATAAAAACATACGAGGCTGGAAAGCCTATAGAATTAGTGGTGCGTGAGTTTGGTATTGAGCCAAAAGATATAGTAAAGCTCGCTTCAAATGAAAACCCACATGGATGTTCACCAAAGGTGCAAAATGCAGTAGGTAAAATCGTGGCAAATATGGCACTTTATCCAGATGACAGCATGATGAAACTCAAAGAGGGGCTTTGTAAACGTTTTGAAATTGCAGAAAAAAACCTTGTAATAGGGAGTGGAAGTGATCAGGTTATAGAGTTTTTGATGCATGCAAAAGCAGATGAAAACTCAAAAATTCTTATCAACTCTGTAACATTTGCTATGTATGAGATCTATGCAAAACATGTGGGTGCTGAGATTATTCGTACACAATCTCAAGAGCATAATTTAGAGGAGTTTTATGAGCTTTATAAGCAAGAAAACCCCGATATTATATTTCTTTGTACACCAAACAATCCTACAGGTGATGCTATAGATGCAGAGGCTTTGATGGCATTTATCCAAAAGATTGATGAAGATACCTTAGTGGTTGTAGATGGTGCTTACATGGAGTATGGTGCATTTAAAGATGCAAAGAAAAAAGTGACACCAAAAGAGCTTATAGAAAAGTTCTCTAATGTGATCTATCTTGGAACATTCTCTAAGGCTTATGGACTTGGTGGAATGCGTACAGGTTATGGGATCGCAGATGCAAAAATCATTAAAGAGCTTTATAAACTTCGCCCCCCTTTTAATATCACTACTCTCTCACTTGAAGCAGCAAGTGTAGCCCTTGAAGATGAGGAGTTTGTAAAGTATTGTATCGCTGATTGTTTTGAGCAGATGAAACGCTACGAAGATTTTGCAAAAGAGCAAAAAATAGATATAATAGAGAGCTATACAAATTTTGTTACTTTATGTCTAAATGAGAACCAAAATTCTAAAGATTTAGCAGATGCATTACTAAGACGGGGAATGATTGTGAGAGATTTAAGTGGTTATGGCTTGAATGCTATCCGTGTGACAGTTGGAACACTCAAACAAAATGATCGTTTCTTTGTTTTAGCATCAGAATTGATGAAGTAAGAGTGGGATTGAATGGATTTTAAAGTACTATTTTCACAGTTAGTTGTTCTTTATGCGAAACTAACAAAGCAGCAAAAGATGATTATTGCTGCAGCAATTGTGGGGATAGTAGCTTTTTTAATCTTTTTAGTTGTTTACAGTGCCAATAAAGCGGCTCCAAATAAGTATGAAGTACTTTTTGATCAATTAAGTTCTGATGATGCAGCGAAGGTTGTAGCTCAACTTGAAAAAGATGGAATTGAGTATAAGCTTGAAGCAAACAATGTTATCAAAGTTCCTAAAAATGTTGTTTATAAAGAGCGTATCAACATCGCTTCACTTGGTATTCCAAAAGATAATGGTGTTGGTTTTGAACTTTTTGACAAACAGGAGTTTGGGGCAACATCATTTGATCAAAAGATTAAGCATCTTCGTGCCTTAGAGGGGGAACTCTCCCGTACTATCAATGCTCTTAATCCTATTGAGAGTGCATCAGTCTCTCTTGCTTTACCAAAAGATTCTCTCTTTGTTTCTAAAGAGGTAAATCCTACAGCCTCGGTTATGATACAACTCAAAGAGGGGAGAAATCTTAGCTCAAAGCAGATTCGTGGTATCAAAAATCTCGTAGCAGCAGCAGTTTCTAAAATGAATTCAGCTGATGTGATGCTGATAAACTCTGATGGTGAAACACTTGGTGATGAAGATGAGATGGCTCAGATGGGTGAGCTCTCAAGTGTACAACAAAAGTTTAAAAGCAAAGAGGAGAAGAAACGTCAAAAGAAGATTGTTGATGTGATCTCCCCTTTTGTTGGCGGAAAAAACAAGGTAGTAGCTCAGGTGACAATTGAATATGATTTTTCAATTAAAAACTCAACAAGTGAAACTTACGATCCTGAAAATGTTGTAAGAAGTGAGCAAGTTAGTGAAGAAAAACGTGAAGGTGGCTCACCAGAGCAAGTGGGTGGCGTTCCAGGGGCTGTTAGTAATATAGGCCCAGTTCAAGGACTTAAAAGTAATCAAGTCAGTGAAAAGTATGAGAAAAATACGGGAACAACAAATTATGAGGTTGGAAAAACTGTAAGTACAACAAAATCTCAATTTGCACGCATTAAAAGAATTTCAGCAGCAGTGGTTGTAGATGGTAAGTACAAAAATAAACTTGATGAAAATGGGGAACCAACAGGTGATTTAGAATATGTTGCACTCAACGACACAGATATCAATGCTCTAACTTCTCTTGTAAGTCGCTCTATAGGTATCGATGAAGCACGTGGAGATCAGATCAGTGTTCAAAACCTTCAGTTTCAAAGAGAAGCAAAATCTCCAGGGGCTGATGGTGTAACCAAGGCAATGGCATTTAGTGAAACATACCTTGCACCATTCTCTGGTCTATTTAAGTATATTTTTGTTCTTATCTTGTTGCTTATACTTTACAAAAAGGTTATCACACCATTTGCATCGAAGATGCTCGAAGTATCCAAAGAGGAGGAGGAACTTGCTCGTCCAGTTCTTGAAGTGGAAGATGATGAGGATGAAGATCTTGTTGAAAAAGTACAAGCGATGCGTAAAAAAGTGGAAGATCAGCTTGGAGTTGGACAAGGCTTTAATGAGGATGAACTCAAATATGAAGTTATCCTTGATAAAGTAAGAACAATGTCTGAAGATGCTCCAGAAGAGATAGCATCTTTACTTCAGGCACTTCTTAGTGAAGAAGCAGGTACTCCAACAAATGCTCCAAAAAGTGCACAAGGGTAAAACATGGCAAATATGACACCACAACAACAAGCAGTTTTTGATGAGATGAATATGGCAGAAAAGATTGCTATCTTACTTCTTCAACTTGGAGAAGAAGCAACAGCGGCTATTTTTTCTAATATGAATGTAGATGCAATTACTGAGGTTTCAAAATATATTGCAAGTAATTCTACAATAGACAGAGCAGTAGCAACAGCAATTTTAGAAGAGTTTCATGCTATATTTCAATCAGGACAGTATCTTACTTCAGGTGGTATGGAGTATGCAAGAGAGCTACTTTATAGAACATTAGGTTCAGAAGAAGCTAAAAAAGTACTTGATAAGTTGAGTAAGTCTATGCAAAATACACAAAATTTTGCCTATCTTTCAAATATCAAGCCTCAACAACTCTCAGACTTTATTGTGAATGAGCATCCTCAAACTATTGCACTTATCTTAGCACATATGGATGCGACAGAAGCTGCAGATACTCTACAGTATTTTCCTGATGATTTACGAAGTGAAGTAGCGATGCGTATGGCAAAACTTGGAGATATTTCACCTTCAGTAATTAAACGTGTTTCAGCTGTACTTGAGTCTAAACTTGAGTCTCTTGCATCTTACAAAGTTGAAGTTGGTGGAACGCGAGCGGTTGCAGATATCTTTAACCGTCTTGGTGCAAAAAGTTCTAAAGCAACACTTGCTACTATTGAACAAGTTGATGAAGAGCTTGCGACTATGATTAAAGAGATGATGTTTACCTTTGAAGATATGGTTTCTCTTGATAAAAATGCGATTACTGAGGTGCTGAAAGCTGTTGATAAGGCAGACTTAATGCTTGGACTTAAATCTTCACCAGAAGAGTTAAAAGAGAAATTTTTCTCTGCTATGAGTGAGCGTGCTCGTGATGCCTTTGAAGAAGAGATGCAATTCCTTGGTGCTGTGAAGATGAAAGATGTTGAAACAGCTCAGAGAAAAATTGTTGAAGTGGTAAATCAGTTGGCTGAAGCTGGAACAATCCAGATGGGTTCAACTGAAGAGATGATAGAGTAGATTATGGCAACAGTAATTTCAAGCGATTCAGTCGATATGCATAGTGTAAACAAGTATAACTTTAAAGTGATTGCTCTTGGTTCACAAAATGAAGAAAATCAAGACAATACACCCCAATATACTGAAGAGAACAACCCTAAACAACGCTCAAGCGATATAGACTCAAGTGAGCTCAGTACATCTTCAAAAGAGTCACTTATAGAATCTTTGATGAAAAAAACAGATGAGATGAGCTCCAATTTTATTAAATTGCAGATGAAACTTGAAGCCAAAGAGGAAGAGTTTAAAGCTGAACTTGAAAAAGCTAAAGAGCAAGCCTTTAATGAAGGGATGGAAGCTGGTCGTGCCAAAGCTATAGAAGATGGCGAGATTGGTGTAAGTGAAGCGATCTCTTTATTTTCAGCATCTGTGAAAAAACTTGATGAGAGTGCACAAGAGTTTGAACGTGCCCTTGAGGGAATTAAAGAGGACTTGGTTTTAGCTGCTTTAGATATTTCAAAAGAGGTTATAAAGGTTGAATTGAGTAGTTCTTCACAAGAGGTTGCAAAACTTTTAAGTCATGAATTGATTAAAGAACTTCAAGGTGCTTCAAAAATAACACTCAAAGTAAATCCTAAAGATCATGCGAGTGTATCAGAAGAGTTGGCAAAATTAGAACATGTAAGTGTCATATCCGACAGTGCAATTAGTCCAGGTGGCGTTATTGTGATTAGTGATGCAGGTAATATAGATGCAGAGATAAATAAACGATTTGAACGTGTAAAACGTGCCGCATTAAGTGAGTAAAGAGATATATGAATATTAAAGACAAATCTACACAAGAGCTTAATGCTCTTTGTAGTGATATTAGATCAGAAATTTTAAGAGTTGTAAGTAAAAATGGTGGGCATCTAAGTTCAACCCTTGGTGCTACAGAGATTATAGTAGCAATGCATAAAGTGTTTGATAGCAAAAAAGACCCTTTTATCTTTGATGTGAGCCATCAATCGTATGCTCACAAACTCTTAACAGATAGATGGGAAGCATTTGATACCTTACGTCAGTTTAATGGACTTTGTGGGTACACAAAACCGAGTGAAAGTGAAGATGACTACTTTGTTGCAGGGCATAGCTCTACTTCTATCTCTTTAGGTGTTGGTGCTGCAAAAGCGATTGCACTCAAAGGTGAAGAGAATGAACGTATACCAGTTGTGATGATTGGTGATGGTAGTATGACTGCTGGTATGGTTTATGAAGCACTTAATGAGCTTGGTGATAGAAAATACCCTATGATTATTATATTAAACGATAATGAGATGAGTATTGCAAAGCCTATTGGTGCGATGTCACGTATGCTCTCTTCAGCTATGGCTTCACCTTTTTATCAGCGTTTTAAAAAGACTACAGAGAGTTTTGTAGATAATTTTGGTGAGGGTGCTCACTATATTGCTAAACGTATGGAGGAGGGCTTAAAGCTTATCACTCCGGGTATCTTGTTTGAAGAGATGGGGATCAACTACATCGGTCCAGTTGATGGGCACAATATAGAACAACTTGTAGATATCTTTAAAACTGCAAAAACTATGGGCAAGCCTGTAATTATTCATGCACAAACACTCAAGGGTAAGGGCTATGATATTGCAGAGGGTAAAGAGGAAAAATGGCATGGTGTTGGTCCTTTTGAGCTCAGCGATGGACATGCCAAGAAAAAATCATCTACAAAATCAGCAACTCAAATCTATACTGAAGCATTGATGCATCTTGCAGATAAAAATGAAAAAATTGTAGGTGCTACTGCTGCAATGCCAAGTGGAACAGGACTAAGTGCTTTAATGGAGAAATATCCAAATCGTTTTTGGGATGTAGCAATTGCAGAGCAACATGCTGTAACTTCAATGGCAGCACTTGCCAAAGAGGGTTTTAAACCTTTTTGTACCATCTACTCTACATTTTTACAACGTGCCTATGATCAAGTGATTCACGATACTTGTCTGATGGACTTACCTGTTGTTTTTGCACTTGATCGTGCAGGGATTGTTGGGGAAGATGGGGAAACACATCAGGGTGTTTTTGATATATCCTTTTTACGTGCTATTCCAAATATGACTCTTTTTGCTCCACGTGACGAGAAAAGTTTTCATCAGGCGATGGCGTTTGCTGCAGAGTATCAACATCCATGTTCACTGCGTTACCCTCGTGGCTCTTTTGTGCAAACAGATCTACCTGAATCTCTTCCTTTTGAAAGAGCGAAGTCACAACTTTTAATCTCAAAAGAGAGTGATACTCTGTTTATAGGTTATGGCAATGGCGTAGGTCGTGCTTATGAGACGATGCAGTTCCTCGATGAAGAGGTGAGTTTATTGGATCTGCGTTTTGTAAAACCTTTAGATGAAGAGATGCTACACTCTATGGCACAAAAATATAAAAAATGGTTTGTATTCTCAGACAGTGCAAAGATGGGTGGTGTTGGTTCAGCACTTTTAGAGTTTCTAGCAGAGAATAAAATTACAGATATTTTAGTGAGAAGTTTTGAGTATAGTGATGATTTTATTACCCATGGAAATACAAAGCTAGTAGAGGAATCTCTTGGGATACTTCCAAAACAATTAGCACAACAAGTAGAAGATTTACTTGAGCATTAAAACGCCACTAAATCTTCCAGTTTGCCCCTCTTTTCTGTAGGAGTAATACTCCTGAGTATGACAAGCATTACATAAAGGGCTAATCTCTATATGCTCTTTTTTCACTCCACTTTGAAGCAGTTGGCTCTCTAAGATACTCCGAATATTGAGATAATACTTCTCCTCTTTTTTCAGTATGGCATACTCAAGTTGAAGCTTTTGTGCCTCTATAAAAATCTCCTCACCAACCTCGTAACACTCTTGGCATATTGCAGGGGCAATAGTGACAAAAATATCTTCTATTTTAGAGTTAAATTGAGTGCTGAATGTGTGAAGTGTATTTTGTATTATATTGCTAAAAGCTCCAGCTCTGCCAGCATGAACCACCCCTATAACTTTTTGTATATCATCATAAAAAAGCAAGGCAGAACAATCGGCTACCATTACCATAAGGGGGATGTTTTTTTCATCTGTTACAAGCGCATCGCAGCATAGTGGGGAGAAAAAATCTTCCTCTTTGGTGATAACTCTTACTTCATTAGAATGGATCTGTTTCATATGAATAAGTTTTTCATAAGAGTAGCTATGTTTTTTTGCTAATGTTTTATGGTTTTGAAGCACCCTTTGCTCATCGTCATTAACATGAAAAGCAAGGTTACCATCTTGCTTAGTTGTAATGGTGCATAAGAGATTGTCAAATTGCTTTAATAAACTGCTTTGATAAAATTTCATATAATCATTATAACAAAAATAAAGGGAAATTTTGAGTAAACTCAGTCACTACCCCATAACACTTGATGGCCCAAGTGTAGAACAAAAACGCCAAGAGATAAAAGAGTATTTTCATAACACTTTTACACTTTTTGAAAAGGTATTTGAACTTTTAAAAGATGAGTCTGTCTTTTATAAAAAAAGCGAAGCTACTCGTCACCCTATGATATTTTACTATGGACACACAGCAACTTTTTTTGTCAATAAACTGATAAATATGAAAATTATAGATAGAAGAATAAACCCTGAATTTGAATCTATATTTGCTGTTGGTGTTGATGAGATGAACTGGGATGATATGGATGAAAAACATTATGCTTGGCCAAAAGTGGGTGAGGTGAAAACCTACAGAGATCAAGTGAGAACCCTTGTAGACACTTTGATAGAGACAATGGAATTTTCCCTTCCTATTGTCGATAGCTCTTCGATGTGGATTATTCTTATGGGGATAGAGCATGAGAGGATACATATAGAAACCTCTTTAGTACTACATCGCCAGATGCCACTAGAGTTTCTTAAAGACAAAGAAGATTTTCCTCTTTGTACTCACTATGGTGATGCACCTGCAAATGAGATGCTTTGTATTGAAGCAAGGGAGATTACTCTTGGAAAATCTAAAAAACACCATCTTTATGGATGGGATAATGAATATGGAACAGATACTCAGAGTGTAGAATCTTTTGAAGTCTCCAAGTATCTTGTCAGTAATGCAGAGTATATGGAGTTTGTCCGAGATAATGGATATGAAAGAGAAGAGTTTTGGTGTGAAGAGGGACAAAAGTTTTTAGAAAGAAGTGGTGTAAAATATCCACCTTTTTGGATACAAAACAGTGATGGAAGTTTTTCCTATAGAGCATTAGCAAAGCATATAGAGATGCCACTCTCTTGGCCTGTGGAGGTAAATGCACTAGAAGCGGCTGCATTTTGTCGCTATAAGAGTCAAAGAGATGGTGTAGAGTATACACTTCCAAGTGAGGCAGAGTATATGGCTATTTATGAGCATTCAGGCTTAAGAGATATCCCAGAGTTTCATGAAAGCAGAGCCAATCTCAATTTTTATCATTATGCCTCATCCTCTCCTGTAGATGAGTTTAGTTTTGGTGGCATCTATGATGTTGTTGGTAATGTTTGGCAATGGAGTCGCACTCCAATATATCCATTTGAAGGTTTTGAGGTGCATGAGGCATATGATGATTTTTCAGTACCTACTTTTGATAATAAACATGCACTTATCCTTGGAAGTTCTTGGGCAAGTAGTGGAAACCTTATAATGAAACACTCCCGTTATGCTTTTCGCAGACATTTTTATCAAAATGCAGGCTTTCGTTATGTTATCTCAGAGGTAAAGGGGAGTGAAACAGATGAGGGATACGAGAGTGATAGTTTAGTTTCTCAGTATTGTGACTTTCAATATGGAGAGAACCATTTTGGAGTGAAAAACTTTGCCATAGAGTGTGCAAGGATAGCAAGTAAATACACTACCAATAAAACAAAGGCACTCGATTTAGGCTGTGCAACTGGGCGAGCGAGTTTTGAGCTTGCAAAAGAGTTTAATGCAGTAGAGGGTGTAGATTTCTCTGTGCGTTTTGTTCAAGTTGGTGCAAGGCTTCAAGAGGAGAAAAAGATCTCTTGGAGTTCAGTTGAAGAGGGCGATATAAGAAGTACTAAAAGCACAACCTTAGAGTCACTTGGATATGAAAGTATTAGTGATAAGGTAAGCTTTTGGCAAGGGGATGCTTGTAACTTGAAGCCAAATCTACACTCTTATGATCTTGTGATGGCAACAAATCTTATAGATAGACTCTACAACCCTAGACTCTTTTTAGACACCATAGATACACGGCTCAATGAAGATGGAATCTTGATGATAACTTCACCATACACTTGGCAGGAGAGCTCTATAAACAAAGAGTTTTGGCTTGGTGGTTATGTAGATGAAAATGGAGATGAGGTATATACAATAGATTCTTTAAAAGTACTGCTTCAAGAGAAGTTTGAACTAATCCATACACAAGATTTGGAGTTTGTTATTAAAGAAACACGACGAAAATTTCAGCATACAATTTCCCAAGTAAGTATATGGAGAAAAAAGTGAAGTATAGCTTTGAGAGAAGTGCCGAACGTGAAGGTACAAATGCAGAAAAATATACTCTAAGAGAGGAGTTGTTTGGTAGTGAGGATGTGATGCCTGTTTGGGTTGCCGATATGGATATAGACACACCAGATTTTGTCTTAGAGCGTGTGAAAAAAAGGTTAGAGCATCCTATTATAGGGTATGAAGAGGTACCTAAGTCTGCCTTTGAAGCACAAGAGCATTGGATGGCTAAGTATCATGACTTTGAGTATGATGTAGAGGATGTTTTTTATTCCCATTCTGTTGTAGCATCTATGAGTGTAGCCATTGAAGCCTTTAGCCAAAAAGGGGAGGGTGTGATCGTGCAAACTCCTGTATATTCTCCTTTTTTCCATTCTGTGATCCATCTTGGGAGAAAACTTGTAAAAAATCCTCTCAAACAGAAGAGTGATGGAACTTACACTTTTGATATAAAAGATTTAGAATCAAAGATAGATGAAGACACAAAACTTCTTTTGCTCTGCTCTCCCCATAACCCTGTTGGTCGCGTTTGGAAGCAAGAGGAGCTTGAAGCAATCTTGGCAGTATGTTTAAAACACAATATTGTAGTATTTGCAGATGAGATACACTCTGATTTGGTTTATAAGCCAAATAAACACATACCCTTTGCAACACTCAAAGGTGCAAAAGAGATAACACTTAGTGCCATAGGGGTAGGTAAAACTTTCAATATGGCTGGCTTTGCGATAAGTAGTGTTGTAGTAGAAGATAAAAAACTCAAAGAGAGATTTTTAAAAGCATATGAGAGAGTCCATTTTGCTCAAGGGAGTGTACTGAGTCATGTCGCATTTGAGAGTGCTTATAAAGAGGGTAGAGAGTGGTTAGAAGATCTAAAAGAGCATCTCTATGCAAACTATACCATGTTAAGCAAGCTATGTGAGAAGCATCCTCAGTATATAAAAATAACACCTATAGAAGCAACCTATCTTGCTTGGCTTGATTGTAGAGGTATGGGCTTAAAAGATAAAGAGCTTCGAGAATTTTTTATACAAGATGCAAGGCTTGGTTTAAATGCAGGATTGAGCTTTGGTCGTGAAGGAAGTGGTTTTATGCGCTTGAACTTTGCCATAAGCTATGTTAAAATGTTAGAAGTGATACAAAGATTAGATAAAGCATTGATGGAGAGAGAAAGTTGATAAGTATAAACTGGAAAGAGTTTAAAGAGTATAAAAAATATACACACAGAGACGATAATTTTGCCATACTTTTAGATTTTATGAAAAGCTATTACAATATGACATCCCCGGTAGATATGTATGAGATATTTCATAATGATGAAACAGCACAAATGATGCTGGATAAACGCAAAATTACAGATCCAGAAGGTTTAGAAAACTTTCTTTTTAAACTACGATAATGGATGAAAACCTTCAAAAAATTACCACTTTTATAGAGCAGCATCATGTACTAAGTCTTGCTACATTCTCAGGAACTGAACTAAGTGTTTGTAGCTTGTTTTATGCTTACTCAAAAGAGCATAACTGTTTTGTAGTAGCAAGCTCACAAGAGACACAACATATACAAAATATACAGTTACATAAGCAAATAGCAGCCAATATAGTTCTTGAAACAAAAGAGGTAGGGAAGATTCAGGGTTTACAAATAAAGGGAAATTTTTTACCATTAGAGGAGAGAGAATTAAAACATCTCTACTTAAAGAGATTTCCGTATGCACTAGCGATGAATCCACAGTTGTGGAAGATAGAAGTGGAGCATTTTAAATTTACCGACAACCGTTTAGGTTTTGGAAAAAAACTTATTTGGCCTTAGGCTTTTCTCTAAACATAGCACAGTCACTTGCGCTACTTTGAAAAACCACCAGAGAGGGTATTTGATGAGATTTAAATCCATAAGCCTTACACCCATGAGGCTTCTGAGGCTCCCATGTAACAAAATAATACTCACATCGTCTACAATTAATTCTTTTCATAAATCTCTCTTTTTAAGTAAGAAATTTTAGCATATTAGATAAAATAAACAAACTAAAAAAAGAGAGCTTTTTGTATGAATGATAAAATACTTATAATGTTACAACTCCAAAACCAACTCAATGATGCAACCAATGGTGAAGAGTGGGTAAAGGGTGTAACTAAAAATGGGAAAATCATCAACTGGAGACGTTGTATCTATATGGAATGTGCCGAGATGATAGACAGCTTTTCATGGAAACATTGGAAAAATATCAACCAAGAGCCAGATTGGGATAACTTACAAATTGAAGTTGTTGATGTATGGCATTTTATTATCTCTTTAGCATTAGAGAATTATTCTAAAAAACTCAAAGGTGGAGTAGAAGATCTTGCTATCAATATATCAATGCTTGAGAGTTTTGCAAGTATAAATAAGGAGAGTAGAGTATTTGCTCCTCAAGATGATGTGATTGAAAAAGTTGAAAACCTAATGAGAATCTCTTTAGATAAAGGTGATTTAGATCTTGATGGGCTTATGGGAGAGTTCTTTGATCTCGTTCTTATGAGTGGACTTGATCTCAACACACTTTATAGACTTTATGTAGGTAAAAATATCCTTAATCAATTCCGTCAAGACAATGGCTACAAAGATGGCTCATACATCAAAGTATGGGATGGAGAGGAAGATAATGTTGTAATGAAACGTATCTGGGAAGCCAATGGTGATATCAAGCCAGAAGTTCTCTATAAAGAGCTTGCGAAGGCTTACCTCTCTTTAACAAAAAGCTAAATTCTTGCATAAGGTTTTAGAAGTTCAAGAGCTCTCTTTTGGTTATACAAAAGAGAAGCTCCTTTTTGAAAATCTTTCATTTTCTCTTAAACAAGGGGAGATAAAAGCGATAGTTGGGGAGAGTGGTGCTGGTAAAAGTACTCTTTTTGAACTTGTTTTAAAAAATCTTCAACCTCTTCATGGCAAGGTGTTGCAATCTTCTAAAATTTCACAAGTATTTCAAGACCCATATAGCTCTTTTCATCCTAGCTATACATTGCTCAACCAAATTCAAGATGTAGCATCTTTAGAAAATCTTGATAGTGTTTTAAAGTCTATAAATCTAGAAAAAGAACTTCTTTATAAACTCCCGCATGAACTCTCAGGTGGACAGCTTCAACGCGCTTCTATAGTAAGAGCGATGCTTATGGAACCAGAACTATTGCTTTTAGATGAGCCCACTAGTGCACTTGATAATGTGATACAGCTTGAAGTGATGAAAAACTTAGTCTCTCACTTAGATACTATGGGTATCTTACTTATCACACACGATATGGATCTAGCGCAGTGGTGTGCCGATGAGGTAATTAAGATTTAAAGAGGTTATTGACCAAGTAGTAGCCACTTCCTGCCATAAGAACAGTTCCAAAAACATTGAGTGCCATATTTGTAAAAGCTAGAACAAAACTTCCACCCTCTAAAAGTAAAAAGCTTTCAATCGCAAAAGTTGAGTATGTTGTGAGTGCTCCAAGAACACCAGTTGTCAAAAATGACTTTGCATGAACTGAGAGCATAGTTGAGTACATAAAGTAAGCGATAAGACAGCCCATAATAAAACTACCGATAAGATTTACTCCGAGTGTACCAAAAGGTAAGTCGTGAGGGAGTTTATGAGAGATAAGACCATTTATATAAGAGCGCAGAACTGCTCCAATAAAACCACCACTACCTATGGCTAGGATTGTTTGCCAACTCATCATCGTACACCTTTTGCATTTTAATTCTTAACTCATTGAGCCAGTTGTCATCCTCTTTATCTGCTATAAAACTATCCATAAAGATAACAGTGATAGTTCCAGGAGAGTAGTAAAAACGTTTAATATCATAATACTTTGCAGTTTGAATCAGTACTATAGGTTGCACACGAAGCTGATACTTATCTGCAACTACTTTTGCACCACTTTTAAAGGGGAGCATTCTTCCATCTCGTGAACGTGTTCCCTCTGGAAACATTGTTATAACACGACCCTTATTGAGTCTATCTTTTGCATTTTTAAGGAGTCTAATAAGGGATGTTTTGCTTTTTCTCTCTATAGGGATATCTTCTGGCATACTCATAGCTAAGCCAAAAAAAGGAACATCAAAAAGTTCTTTTTTCGCTACCCAGGAGAGATCTTTTTTTGAGATGGTCTCAAGTATACCTATATCTAAGTCACTTTGATGATTGATAAGGTACATCTGTGTAGCAGGATCCTCTTCCCCTTTGACCTCTGTTGAAAAAAAGATAGTGATCCTCACATACCATGCTGCAATTTTGCGAGCATAAGGGCGAGGAAGAATAGGGTAGAGTATAATCATCAACACTAAAGAGATGAAGATATTTACCGTGGCAAAGAACCAGTTAATGTGAGCAAGTATCTTCATTTTTCACCCAACCAATTTTATCGTTATGTAGTTTCACTTTGACAAACTTAGCGACACTTCCCTCTTTTTGCATCGTTTGCTCTACAGAGGTTGTCTCAAAGATAGTCCCATTGGCAACTGGAAGAAGATGAATATCTGAGTTTGCTTTCACACATACATCTTTTTGAGGGATAGCAAGGTACATTATATAAGCAAGAGGAAAAAGGATAAGAATAAGATAGATATACTTTTTTCTCCATACTATAAATAAAAAACCAATAAGTGCAACAATAGCAGCAATACTCATCTTGAGTTGCTCTTTTGATTGGTCTTTTGGTTTTAAATCACTTTGAGCTACCACACTATCATCATCTACAACGATGGGGATAGTGATCTTTATATATCTGTTTTTTAAGAGATTAAAGTAGCTAAAAGAGAAGTTTTCTAGTTTTTTAGAGATCACTACATAATAGGTAACTTTAGGATCAAAATAGGAATCGTTAATAGACTCTATACCTTGCTTATAAACATTTTTAAATTTGATTTTATGTATATCTGAGTTAGTTGCAGTTGCGACAAAAACAACGATGTTGTGCTTTTTATCATAACTTGTTGTTTTAAACTCTTGAAGTTCAAAAGAGTTGGCTATCACATTAGAGAAGTCTTTTTTAGGATTGAGTGTAATCACATTGAGCTTTTCCCCAAGAAGTGATGTTGTAGGTAGTGGCTCTTGATTGCTTTGTAAATCTGCTGATTGAGTTCTTACTAAAGATGCTTCAATATCTGGAAGTTTTGCTCTTGAAGCTGTTACTAAGAGATAAAATGTTTCATAATAATACTTTCCTTTTATCTTTCGATAAGGAACTTTATTGAGTATCTTAAGACCAGTATAGTTTTTAAATTTGTATTTAATATCTTCAAAATCTCTTATAGTAGAGATTGCTTTGAGTGTGATGGGAAAGATCTCCCCTTTTACTACTCTTTGTGGTGTTTTTTCATAACTAAGGTAGATAACCTTGTTTGCATAAAGGGATGAAAAAAAGAGAAGAGTAAGTAAAAGTAGTTTTAGCACGACTTCATAAATCCTTGAAGCATAGCTTTACCATCATCACTACCAAGAATCATCTCCATAGCACGTTCAGGATGAGGCATTAGACCAAAAACATTTTTCTCTTTGTTACATACACCAGCGATAGATTCAACTGAACCATTAGGATTTTGGATATTTCCCTCTGCATCAGTGTAAGATAAAAGAATTTGTCCATTATTTTGTAGTTCTTTTAATCCTGCATTATCAATAAAATAGTTTCCATCATGGTGAGCGATAGGGATATTTACTACATCACCGTTATTGAGCTCTTCAAGAAAGATATTGTCATTGTTCTCTACTTTTAGGTGATGGTGTTTAGAGATAAAGTGAAGCCCTTCATTGCGTTTTAATGCACCTGGAAGAAGTCCAGATTCTGTAAGAACTTGAAAGCCGTTACAGATACCTAAAACTTTACCACCGGTACTAGCATAAGTTTTCACTGCTTTCATAACAGGTGAAAATTTAGCAATAGCACCTGAGCGGAGATAATCACCATAAGAGAAACCACCTGCAACAACAAGTAAGTCAGTATCGGCAGGGATAGTCTCAGATTTATGCCAGATTATCTCTGTAGTTGCACCAAGAGATTCAAAAGCATGCTGTGTATCATACTCACAGTTTGTTCCTGGAAATTGAAGGATAGCTACTTTCATTATACAAGCTCGATAGAGTAATCTTCAATAACTGTATTTGCAAGAATCTCTTCACACATTTTTTCAACATCTTGCATAGCTTGAGTTTTGTCATCAGTATTAAGTTTAAGAACGATCTGTTTTCCAACACGTACATCTTCAACACCATTAAAGTGAAGAGAATCAAGTGCATGATGCACAGCTTTTCCTTGAGAGTCTAGTACTCCTGCTTTTAAAGATACATTTACGATTGCTGTTATCATTGTCTATTTTCCTAATATTCTATTTAAAACTTGCTCATAAGCTACAGTGAGCCCACCTAAACCTTGACGAAATCTATCTTTATCCATCTTTTCACCACTTTCTATGTCCCAAAAACGACAATTGTCTGGTGAGATCTCATCAATAAGGATGATATTCCCATTACTATCTTTTCCAAACTCAAGTTTAAAATCAACAAGGTTGAGACCTTTTTCTGTAAAGTAAGGTTTTAAGATATCATTCACTTGACGAGCCATACGACGAAGCTTATCTAGCTCATCTTGGAAATCAACAAGACCTAAGATAAGTGCATGTTGGTCGTTAAGTTTAGGATCTCCTAAATCATCATCTTTGTAATCAAATTCAACAAGTGTAAATGGAAGTACTTTTCCATCTTCTATTCCAAGGTTACGGCTTAGTGAACCTGTTGCGATATTACGTACAATAACTTCAATAAGAATTACATCTGCTTTTTTATGAAGCATATGGTTGTCATCAAGCATCTCAACAAAGTGAGTTTGAATCCCATTTTCTTCTAAAAGTTTAAAAAGTTCAGTTGAGATTTTATTGTTAAGTGCACCTTTTCCAGCTTCACTTGACTTTTTCTCACCATTAAATGCAGTTAAGTCATCTTTAAACTCTGAAATTACAAGGTTTTCATCATCAGTAGACCATATCTTCTTTGCTTTTCCTTCGTAGAGTAACTCTCTTTTTTCCATTGTATTCTTATCCTTTTATGATTACTAAAGCTTTGATAATATCAACTGCTTCTTTAAGCTGAATATCTTTGTTTAGCATTTCTGGTGTAATTATATCTTTTTTATCTTTTTTCTCAGCTTTTTTCTCAGCTTTTTTTCCATCAACTTTCTCTAGCTCCTCTTGAAGGTGCTGTTTTAGGTCAGCTTCTTTGATGGCAAACTCATTTTTATGTGTTGTAACCTCTCCTGGAGCAACGATAATGTCTGGTTTTACACCAACAGCTTGAATCGTTCTCCCACTAGGAAGATAGTATCTTGCGATAGTAAGTTTAATCGCCTCTTTATCTGTGATAGGAAGTACAACTTGAACACTCCCTTTTCCAAAAGTATTTTCACCAACTAAAACACCACGTTTATGATCTTGGAGTGCGCCACTTACAATCTCTGATGCACTAGCACTACCACCATTAATCAGTACAACAAGAGGCACCTTTGTTAGCGTAGCACTAGATGTTGCAGAATATGTTTTGTCATCACTTTCATGACGCCCTTTTTGAGAAACAACTTTTCCCTTATCTACAAAGATATCTACAAGCTCAACTGCTTGATCTAAAAGTCCACCGGGATTATTTCTCAAATCAAGAACAATACCCTTTGTAGTTTTTTTATGTTTTTTAATCTCTTTTGTTACATCAGCAGCAACTTTTTGATCAAAAGATGCAACACGAAGGTATAAGATATCTTCTCCAATCATTTTTGCATGAACTGATTCAATGGTAATGATGCCACGAACGATATGAATATCTAAAGGTTTATTTTCCCCTTTACGAACGATAGCAAGGTCAATTGGGTCACCAACTTTTCCACGCATAAGAGAAACAGCTTCATCAATGGTCATCCCAAGTGTTGATTTATCATCGATTTTTAGAATGATATCACCTGACTTTAAGCCTGCTTTGTCTGCTGGCGTTCCATCAATAGGAGCGATAACTGTCAAAGCACCATCTTTCATACCAACAGTGATACCGAGTCCGCCAAACTCTCCACTTGTTTGCACTTTAAGACGCTTATAATCTTTTGCTGTAAGATAGTTTGAGTGAGCATCAAGATTTTTCATCATCCCATCAAGTGCTTTGTCTATAAGTTGTTCAATTGTAATCTCATCAACATCGTACTGCTCAACAATGCTAAGAACTTTGGTGAATTTGGCAAGTGATTGAAGACGTGATGATTCAGCATCTTTTACTGAACTCTCAGCAAAGAGAGATGAACCCATAAAAAGAGTAAGGGCAAGAGCAACAGAAGTAAATCCAAGTGTTATAAATTTTGTGTTTTTCATAAAGAATCCATAGCTAAATTTTAAAGTAGATATTATACCGGTAGTTGTTAAATAATGGATAAATTGATGCAAGATTATTTCAGATTTATTAAATTTCTATATAATACAAAAAAAATTAGGATAGAGAAAAATGAATAGTATAAAAGATTTTTTGACACAAGACCATAGAAGATGTGATGAGATTTTTGCCCTTATGGAAGAAAAAGCAAATGCAAACCTAGAGGATGCAAAAGAGATTACTCAAGAGTTTGTAACTGATATGGAACACCATTTTCAGATGGAAGAGAAAGTGATGTTTGCAGAGTTTGAACAAAAAACAGGGATGACACAAGGGCCAACTGCAATGATGCGTCATGAGCATGAGCAGATGCGAGGTTTGATGGCACAACTTTTAAGCTCTTTAGAAGAGGGCAATAAAGATAAATTTATGGGAACTTCTGAAACATTGATGATACTTTTACAACAGCACAATATGAAAGAGGAACAGATGCTCTACCCAATGGCACAACAACATCTGAGTGCTGAAGCTGAACGTATTGTTGATATGATGCAATCGATTGTAGTGGAGTAGTGCTTTTTGGATTTTAACGGTCTCTCAATAGATCAGGCACCGCCGATATCAGCACCATTACGCTTTTTTCTTACTGCACCATTATTTGCAATTTTGGCAGGTTTTTTAGTCCTTTTTAGTGACCCTGAAATATTACGTACACGTTTTGCCTTGGAGAGTATTGCTGTGACGCATACCATTACCATTGGATTTTTTGGTTTTGTTATGTTGGGTGCACTTACTCAAATGCTTCCTGTCCTTGCTGGTGTAAAAATTCCAAACATAGAGAAGGTGGCTAAGTATACACATCTCTCTTTAGTCTTTGGATTAGTGTTTTTTATTCTCGCGTTTATCGATGATAATAAACTATTTTATCTTTTGGCTATGGTAGGTTTGGGTGTAGGCTTTTTAACTTTAATCAGTTTTATAGCACTCTCTATGCAAGATGTGAAAAACTTTACACCAACAGTGAAAAATATGGCTATCTCTCTCTTTTTTGCTTTTACAAGTGTGTTGTTAGGATTGATGCTCTTGGGGGAATATGTAAGTCAAGAGATTGGTTCTATCCATATGTTTT
>Ga0256837_1000392_pt1 | contig 37948 bp, 31 predicted proteins | sample 4562384metaG_FD_185976 | JGI IMG/M metagenome (GOLD analysis project Ga0256837, IMG submission 185976) | Hydrothermal vent microbial communities from Guaymas Basin, Mexico - 4561-384 | ecosystem: Environmental > Aquatic > Marine > Hydrothermal vents | place: Mexico: Guaymas Basin | collected... | reverse complement strand
AGAGTGGCTACAAAGAGAGTGACAAGACTCCAACCCATATAAAAGCACTGCTAAAGAGTATCAAACCAATCCCACCGGCAATGGATGATGAGATAAAATTTGATACAAACAGTACAATTGAGAGCAATACTACACACTTAGATGTTTATTGATATATTTGTATGTGGTTTTGCTACTCTTTGAATATTTAAAAGGTGTTGTACAGATACATTGTCAGTAGTTATATTTTTACCATATGAGCCACATCCAAGAGTCAAAGATGGAGTTAAATTGTTATATATACCTCCTACTGCTCCTTGAGATGATGGTGTATTTACCACTACTCTACTTACTTGCATACTTGTAGAGTATTTTATAATATTTGCTTCACTATTTGAAAAGATACTTGCAGTATGCCCCTTTCCTCCAAACTCTATAACTTCTTGTGCCATAGATATACCATCATCAAAATCATCTACTGTATATAATGAAAGTACAGGAGCCAAAATCTCTGCTGATATTGGGTACTCTTTGCCTATACCTTTTAGTGGTGCTACTATAATAGAGGGTTCATAATCTATTTTGATTCCGGACTTCAAGAGTATATAGTATGCACTTTTGCCTACAATATCTGCTGACATCATCTCTTTGTCTTTGTTATATACTACCTTTTCTACTCTTTTTATCTCATCTTCATTTAGTATATAAGCATTATGTTTTTTGAGTATTTGTATCAAATCATATATGTAAGCTCTTGGGATTATGATAGATTGTTCACTTGCACAAATTGTACCATTGTCAAATGTCTTTGATTTGATTATAGCTTTTATTGCATACTCCAGTTTTATATTTTGGGCATCTATTAGGACTGGTACATTCCCAGGTCCCACACCCAAAGCAGGAGTACCAGAACTATAAGCCTCTTTGACTAGACTCTGTCCTCCTGTTGCAAGAATCAAAGCGAGTCTATTGTCTCTCATAATCAATTTTGTTTTAGCCCTATTTGGTGATGATACCCACTGAATTGAGTACTTTGGCAAACCAGCCTCCAGTGCTGCTTCATATAGTATTTTGGCAGTAAAGCTACAGGTATTTTTCGCTTTTATGGGTAAACTGAATATAATAGGATTTCTTGTTTTTATTGCTATTAGAGTTTTGAATATAAGGGTAGAGGTGGGATTGGTTGCTGGTATTATTGCAAGTATTGAACCTATTGGGTGTGCAATTTCAGTTATATTGTTGCTACTTGAGATAACTCCTACACTCTTAAAATCTTTGATAGAATCATATACATATTTTGAAGCTAAAATATTTTTGGTAATTTTATCCTCTACTTTTCCTATACCAGTCTCTGCCACTGCCATTTGAGCAAACTTTTTATTGTACTCAACAGCCTTTTGCATAATTACTTTTACAATTTTATCAATATCTTTTTGAGAGAAGTTTTGCAACTTGTTAAATGCTTTTTGGCTGTTTGTTAGATATTTATCTATTTCATACTCCATATAATTCCTCAACCAATATAAACTGAAAAGAGAATTATAGTAGAGTTATATTTAAAATAAGTTACTATTTAGAGTTCAATTTACTCATAAAAAGTTCAACTCCTCCCATAAGCCATATAGTAGCCTCTTGAGCTTTAATAGAGGCTTTGATTGTATTGTATAGTGCTTTTGCCTCTGCTAGATTGGCAATTGCTCTGCTTAGTTCATCAGAACTTATTAATCTATTATTGAATCTTGATACAGACTGTTTATAATAACTTCGTTGTGATTGTAATCTCTTTTTTGCACTTATTAATTTGGCTTTGAGAGTAGATAGCTCTATATAGCTATCTACTATTTCACTATCAACTTTTTGGGTGTAGCTTATCAATTTTGAAGCAGTAGCCAATTTGGCATACTTTGCTGATTCAATCAAATGTTTATCTTTGCCTCCTGCAAATATATTCCACTCTACTCCTACCCCGACACTGTTGCGATTGGCATTTGTATATCCATCTCCATTCAACTTTAGAGTATCCCCAAATCTCTCTATCTTTGCCTCTATTGCTACTTTTGGATATAGATTGCTTTTGGCTAGTTTTATTTCACTATCTCTTATTTGTAACTCTTTTTTGAGTACTTTTATATCTGCTCTGTATCTATGAGATAACTTTATCAACTTTTTTGTTTTGGGGGGATGAGGCAGAGGGATAACTCCAGATATTGAAGATACTGTAATACCGCTGATATATGAGATTTGATTTAATCTTTGTGCTATGGCTCCTTGGCTTTGGGTTATTTGAGCTTTCATATCATACATCTTGGCTTCTATATTATATAGTTGTGCAGGAGATAGTAAACCATTGTTATAAAACTCTTGAGCCTTTTTATATGCATCTTGCAGTGCTTTTAATGCACTCTTTTGTGCTGAGAGTTGGCTTTGTAAAGCTTGAACAGATAGATAGAGGCGTATCAGATTTAATAAAAGTGAACGATGAATATCTTTGTATTTCAGTGAAGCAATAATAGCATTTAGATGGGCTTTGGATATTTGAGACTCTATTGCAAACCCTGTAAATATGGGATAACTCAGCTTGACACTGCCCAAAAATGAGCGTGTTGTAGCCATAGGAGCTGTACTGCTTCCATATGGTGTATATACAGTTAATGATGGTTGTTCATCCAGCCATCTGCCGTTTAGTACAATATCCAGTTTTGGGGAGTTTAAAGCTTCATTTGAAAGAGCCAAACTCTCTGCAGCTTTAATACCAAATGAAGCAGATTTAAGTGTTTGTGTACTTTTGATATGTGTTGCCAAAGTTTTAAAGCCGGTACTGTATGATATTATTGGTACTATTATTAGTATTGAGAGTCTTTTCACTATCCTCTCCTTTTTGATAATTTTTTCATAGGTACAAATAGCAGTATTACAAATATAGAGCCAAAGAGTCCCCACAAACCAGCATGTAAAAATGTATTGTAAAAGCCGTAATTGTATGCCATAAATGTCTCATAGTTGCCAAAAACTACCTTTATTGTATCACTGTTTGCACCACTTAAGAGAGTTAATTTATCTAAAAAGTGTTGAATATACTCTATATTTTGCAACTCTTCCATACGCAAAAAGTGCATATTTTTAAAATACTCCATATTGTTTGTTGCAAGTGCTGTACCAAAACTGCCACCTACAAATCTAAAGTAATCCATAAGTACAATAGCCAATTCACTCTTGTGTGAAGGGGCGCTTTGGAGTACAAGTACTGTAACTGGAGCAAAAAAGAGTCCCATACCTATACCAAAAGGTATTGTAAGAAGCATAGCTTGATGTAGGGGTGTATAATACTCTAATTGTGGTAAAAACAGCAAAGATGCAAATACATATACAAAAGCAGCAAGAGCTACTGTCTCTTTGGCTCCAATTTTATCAGATAGTATTCCAGCAATTGGAGAAAAGAGACCGATAAATACTGCAAAAGCAAATACAGCAATACCGGCATCTAGTGTTGGTAGCATTTTGATATGCTCATAATATACAGGCAGTAGATAGAAGTATTGATACATAGAAAAACCAAGTACAAAAAAATAGATCATCATACCATTGCTAAAAGAGCTGTTTTTAAATAGATCAAAATCTATAAGTCTATTTGTTGAGTACATTTCACTAATAATATACAACAAGAAACTAACTATACTAATAAGTAGTAATACCCCTATAGTTATACTATGAAACCAACCAAACTCTTGACCTTTGCTAAGCATAATTAGTAGTGATACGGTAGCAGTTGCAAGTAGAAAGAAGCTAATGATATTAAATGGCAACTTCTCTATTTTACTGCTTCTTGGCAGATACATAATACCTGCAATCGTAAGAAGAATACCTACTGGAACATTGATAAAAAATACCATTCTCCAATTGTAATACTCTGTCAAATATCCACCTATTGTAGGACCCAAAGCCGGAGCAAAACTAACTCCAAGCCCATATATACCCATAGCAAGTCCCTGCTTGGAGGGTGGAAAGTAGCTAAATATCATTATATGGCTTGTTACCATTATCAAAGCTTCTCCACTGCCTTGTATAACTCTAAATATAATTATCTCTTCTAATGAATTTGATAATCCGCACATCAGTGAAGCTATAGTAAATAGAGTAATACCAAATATAAATATACTCTTATCACCAAATCTTTTGATAAGATTCTCTGTAGCAAGTAGAGCAATAGCTGCTGATACCATATAGCTTGTTATTATCCATTGTACTCCATACATATCAGTAGCCAAAGGACCTGTCAGTTTTGGTACTATTACATCTACTACGGTAGTATCAAGGATTGCCATAAATGCACCTGTCATTACAATAATAGAAAATATTGCTCTTTGTGAAGAGGTAATATCCCAAGGTGCTTTTTGCATCTATTTACTCCGCTTGATTTTAACAGTTGCACCCATACCAGATCTCAACCCTTTGGTTGCATTTAATTTTACTCTTACTATAAATCTTTGATCTAGTTTGGTAAACTCTCCACTTGCTATATCTCTAGGAACCAGGCTAAATGTACTAGCTGATACCGGAGCTATTGATTCAACTTCTCCCTTGAAAGTTTTATCCTTTATGGCATCTACACTTATATCTACACTATTACCAACTTTTACACCGTAAAGCTTTTTTTCAGAGAGTAGTACTTCAACATACAAATCTTTTGTATCTGCTATGGCATATATTGGTGAACCAGCATTTACAACTCTTGGAGCTACTGTATATCTTTTGGCAATTACTCCATCAAATGGGGCATATAAGTAGCAGTATGAGAGTCTATTTTGTAATAGTTTCAAACTCTGCTTTTGAGCATCTTTTTGATCTTTTAGTGCTTTGATTTCTGCTTTTAACTCTTTGAGTGTAGATATGGCAATAGTAGCACTTTTATAAGCAAATTTGGCTTCATCTACTACTGCATTTGATGCTTGAAGCTTCTTTTTTAGTGAATTAATCTGCTCTTGGAGAGAATTTTTTTGAGTAGATATCTTCTCATAATCACCCTCTGCTATGACATGGCTTTTTAACATATTGCTATATCTTGCACTATCTTTATCTATCTTGTTTAATTTGGCTTTGACAGAGAGTATTGTATATTTTATAGAATCTCTTTGTAGTTTGAGACTATCTAGCCTAGCTTTTGCTCTTTTGGCTTGTAGTGGCAGAGTTTGAGACAATCTTTGGTACTTATACTCTTTTAACTCAATCTTTTTTAAGAGTGCATCTATAGAGTATTTTGTTTGAGATATTTGAAGCTCTGTATCATTTGTATCCAATACTCCCAAAAGTTCACCTTTTGATACCTTTTGGTTCTCTTTGGCTTTGAGTTCTTTGAGATCTCCAGCTACCCTAAATGATAGTGTAGCTATTTTGTTGCTCTTTATAAATGCTGCATCACTTATAGCATATATTTGACGAGTATGTATATATCTGTAACCCATAAATATAAATACAGCTACAATAGCCAGTATTATGAATGCTCCAACTCTTTTTGACACAATTAACCCTTTTTACTGTATTTATCCAAGATCTTATCTGCATTTGAACGAAGTGATACATTAGGCTCTTTGAATTTTTCTAACCTTTTGTCTATTTTTAACTCTTTTTTACTCTGCTTTGTTGATAGTTTGTTTTGTAGCTTTTTGTTACTCTTTTTGGCAGGTTTGATAAGAGGCTTCAAGATTGTATATATAATAGATATAGAGATTACTGTTATTAAAAACCACTTTAAAAATAGAGCATAGAGTATATATCTGTGTTGATTACTTTTGGCAAAATATATGCTCAAGTCATCATATATGCCATCAATTACAACTATTGATAGAACTCCTATTATCATAAAAAAGAGTATTTTTGAATTTCTTTTGATATACAAAGATATGGTAGCCCACTTAAATATATGAAACATATCTAAAACCAACTAATTCCAAGTAGTGCAAGTAGAGCTATAATCCCTTTGCTCTTATAGTCATCTATCAATTTATCCTCTTCATCTTGTATAATAATCTCCAACTCTTCATCTGTAAGTCTGTTTATATCTATCTGTCTTTCTGCAAGTCGTGCTTTTGTTCTTAAAATAGCTTTTTGTCTGAGTCTTGAGCGAAACTTGTACTTCAAATTTAATGGTAGCTTCTGTATAGTTGTAGTTATTGTATTTTTCAATAGAGTAAACCTCCATAGATATTTAGAGGGTGTAATCCCTCTATAATTTAATCTGCTTCTAATACAGCACCTCTACTGGCATTTGTTACCAATGCTCTATACTGCTTTAACCATCTACTATTTAGTGGTTTGACTTTTGGTTTGAAGTTTTCTCTTCTTGAGGCTATCTCTGCTTCTGAGATTTTAGCCTCTAGTATATAATTATCTACATCTATATGTATCTCATCTCCATCTTTGAGCAAAGCTATCAAACCACCCTCTGCAGCTTCTGGTGATACATGTCCAATACTAGCACCTCTTGTAGCTCCACTAAATCTACCATCTGTAATAAGTGCTACCTTGTCACCAAGTCCCATACCCATAATAAGGCTTGTTGGAGCCAACATCTCTTGCATACCAGGACCACCCTTTGGACCTTCATATCTAATTACTACTACATGACCTGCTTTTACTTTGCCGCTTGTTATTCCCTCAATTGCTTCATCCTGTGAATCAAAGCATATCGCTTTGCCTGTAAATACTCTCTCACCGACAATTCCTGCTGTTTTGATAACTGCACCCTGTGTTGCAAGGTTGCCAAAGAGTATTGCCAATCCACCAACTTCTGAATATGGATTGTCAATTGTGTGAATTATATCTGTATCTTTGATAGTAGCATCTTTGATTCTCTCATATATACTCTCACCTGTTACTGTCAAATTGTCTATGAGTATATCATCACCTCTTTTTTTCATCTCATTCATTACAGCAGATACACCACCGGCTCTATTTATATCCTCCATATGTACTGTAGTCAGAGATGGAGATATTTTGGCTATGTGAGATACATTTTTGCTAATTTCATTCAGTTTGGCTATATCAAAAGGTACTCCTGCTTCATCTGCAATTGCCAACATATGCAAAATAGTATTTGTACTACCACCCATAGCCATATCTACTGCAAAAGCATTATGAACAGCTTTTTCATTTAGAATATTTCTAATATTAAACTCTTCTGGATTTTTGGATTTTGCTATTTCACAAACTCTTCTTGCTGCTTTTTTATATAACTCTTCTCTCTCTTTTGTAAGTGCTAAAATTGTACCATTTCCAGGCAGTGCTATACCCATAGCCTCCATCAATGTATTCATAGAATTAGCTGTAAACATACCAGAACAGCTTCCGCCACTAGGACATGCATTACACTCAAGCTCAATCAACTTCTTCTCATCTATCTCTCCGGCTTCATATTGACCAACACCTTCAAATACTGTAGCCAAATCTATAGGTGTACCATCTTCTAAGTGTCCTGCTGCCATTGGACCACCACTGACAAATACAGTTGGTACATTTACCCTCAAAGCACCCATTATCATACCAGGTACAATTTTGTCACAATTTGGTATAGCTATCATAGCATCAAGCTTGTGTGCATTCATAACTGTCTCTATTGAAGCTGCAATCAATTCTCTACTTGGCAAAGAGTAGAGCATACCATCATGCCCCATTGCTATACCATCATCTACACCTATTGTATTAAACTCAAAAGGAACACACCCGTTTGCTCTAATTTCATCTTTGATTATTTCACTTACTTTATTTAAAAAGAAGTGTCCTGGAATAAGCTCTATAAATGAGTTTGCCACACCAATAAATGGCTTATCAAAATCTTCATCTTTAATACCTGTTGCTCTAAGTAAGCTTCTGTGTGGAGCTCTGTTGTAACCCTTTTTTATCTCATTACTTCTCATTACTACTTCCTCTTACAATTTTATCAATTAATCTCATCTGCTACACCTTTTTAGGCATCAGATACAGTAGAGGGATTATAGCACATATAGGGATAAAGCTGACAAAAATAGTATTTTTTTTGAAAAAAAACAGATTTTACTCTTCACTTTTATAAAAAAAGCTGTTATAATACCACTCCGAGTTCAAAACGGAATCTAAATTGTTAGAGTGCGGGAGTAGCTCAGGGGTAGAGCACAACCTTGCCAAGGTTGGGGTCGCGGGTTCGAATCCCGTCTCCCGCTCCATTTGGTTTTGAATTTTAAGTTTTTAAAAGTAATAATATGTTTGTAAGTGTGTTGGTGCCTGATGCCCGGGTGGTGGAATTGGTAGACACAGGGGACTTAAAATCCCCCGGCTATTGCAGCTGTGCCGGTTCAAGTCCGGCCCCGGGCACCATAAGGCGCTATAGCCAAGTGGCTAAGGCAGGAGCCTGCAAAGCTCTGATCCCCGGTTCGAATCCGGGTGGCGCCTCCACATAACTTTTATTACTATCTACTATCGGGAGATGGCTGAGTGGTCGAAAGCGGCGGTCTTGAAAACCGTTGAGGGTCACACCTCCCAGGGTTCGAATCCCTGTCTCCCGGCCATCAATTTCTACAACTTATTTTCATAAACTCTTTTTACATGATTTTTAAAATTTTTAATCCTAAAAAACATATCCAAGATAAATCAATATTGAAGTTTATTAGGAGATGGGACTTTAGTCCCGTATCAAAAATCATCACACAGTCAACAAAAATTTGTGTTATGATATTTTTCTCTATTATGGAACCATCTCTTTCTTATCCGAGACTCAGATTAAACAGTAAAGTTATACCTGAATAAATCAGCTAACTACCACAAGAGAGAATATGGAGATTTTTACTTTCTCCATCTATAAATATATGATTACAATACCACTATTACAGTCTTGCATCTGCTTTATCTTTTGGTAAGAGACCTTTTATATCAAATACTACTGTATTTGGATTTTTATATCTGTCCAAATCCAAAGATTCAAACTCTTTGTGTGCAACTGCTAATACTATTGCATCATAACTTTGCCTAATATCTGTAAGTAGTTCAAATCCATACTCCCTCTCAACTTCACTACTGTCTGCCCATGGATCATATACATCAACTTTGCAACTAAACTCTTCAAACTCTCTTACTACATCTATTACACGACTGTTTCTAATATCTGGACAATTCTCTTTGAATGTAATACCCAAGATTAATACTTTGGCATCTTTTATGGTGTGACCTTTGTGTATCATTAGCTTGACCACTCTTTGGACTACCTCTTGACCCATTGAGTCATTTATCCTTCTGCCAGATAGAATAACTTCTGGATGGTATCCAACCTCTTTGGATTTATATGTCAGATAGTATGGATCTACACCTATACAGTGTCCACCTACAAGTCCTGGTTTAAATGGCAGGAAATTCCATTTGGTACCTGCTGCTTTTAAAACTTCCAGTGTATCTATATTTAATTTTTCAAATATAAGTGCCAATTCATTGACAAAAGCTATATTTATATCTCTTTGGGCATTCTCTATAACTTTTGCAGCTTCGGCTACTTTTATACTGGAAGCTAGATGAGTACCTGCTGTTATTACAGATTTGTACAATTCATCTACTTTTTTTGCAATCTTGGGGGTAGATCCTGAAGTAACTTTGAGTATCTTTGTAACAGTATGCTCTTTGTCTCCTGGATTGATTCTTTCTGGTGAGTATCCACAATAAAAATCTTTATTGAACTTTAGAGTACTAAACTTCTCAAGTACAGGTACACAAACCTCTTCGGTTGCTCCAGGGAAAACTGTAGATTCATAGATAACTATATCATCTTTTTTTAATAATTTACCTATAGTTTCACTTGCTTTAATCAGTGGAGTTAAGTCTGGATTTTTGTGCTTGTCTATAGGGGTTGGAACTGTAACTATATATATATTGCAATCTTTGATATGCTCTATATCATCAGTAAACAGCATACCATTTTGCAAAGCTTCTGATAATTGTTCACTAGATAACTCCAAAGTTCTATCTTTGCATCTGTTTAACTCTTCTATTCTCCACTTGGCTATATCAAATCCCACCACTTTGTATTTGAAACTAAATGCATGAGCCAATGGAAGCCCAACATATCCTAACCCTATAATTGCTATTTTATCAGACACTATAAAACTCCCTGTACCATTTTATAAAGTTTGCTACACCCTCTTTAATTGGTGTAGATGGTTTATATCCCATATCTTTTATCAAATCCTCTACATCTGCATATGTTGATGGTACATCACCAGCTTGTAGAGGCAGCATATTTTTTTGAGCTTTTATACCCAAAGATTCCTCTATTGCTTCTATAAAATCCATAAGTTTTACTGGATTGTTATTGCCGATATTATATATTTTGTATGGTGCAACAGAAGAGCTAGGATCTGGATTTTTGCCACTCCAGTTTTTATTACCCTTTGGAGGCTTTTGGATAATGCGTACAATCCCCTCTACAATATCATCTATATATGTAAAATCTCTTTGCATATTGCCATAGTTATATACATCTATGGCTTTACCCTCCAACATAGCTTTAGTAAACAAAAATAGAGCCATATCTGGTCTGCCCCATGGACCATATACAGTAAAAAATCTAAGTCCAGTCGTAGGTAAATTATACAGATGGCTATATGTATGAGCCATTAATTCATTACTCTTTTTACTTGCAGCATACAGACTTATTGGATGATCAACATTATCATGTACACTAAATGGCATACTCTCATTGAGTCCATATACGCTGGAGCTGCTGGCATATACCAAATGCTTTATACCATTATGCCTACAAGATTCTAATATATTTGTAAAGCCTACTATATTGCTCTGAATATAAACATTGGGATTTGTGATACTGTATCTAACTCCAGCTTGGGCAGCTAGATTACATACAGCATCAAACTTTTCACTCTCAAAAAGTCTATCTATCCCCTCTTTATCTTCTAAGTTCAATTTGATAAATTTGTAATTGGGGTTGGTTTGACTAACAAGTATGGAGTTGTATGTAGCCTCTTTGGCTCCTTCTATACCGCTATCTTCCAATCTGCCATATTTTACTCTAATATCATAATAGTCATTTATATTATCCAGCCCAACTACTTCAAAACCTTCACTTGTCAATCTTTTAGCCAAATGATAACCTATAAAACCAGCAGTACCTGTTACTAATATTTTCATTTGGACTATTTTAACCTTTGTAGTCTTCTAAATATTTGGTATCAAAGTTATTGTTTCTAAAGTCTTCATTTCTCATCATCTTTCTATGAAAATCTATAGTGGTTCTAACTCCAGCTACCTCAAATTCATCTAATGCTCTTTGCATCTTGGCTATTGCTTTGTCTCTATCTGCTCCCCATACTATCAGTTTACCTATCATTGAATCATAATATGTAGGAATTATATAGTTGCAGTATGCATGGGTATCAATTCGTACATCTTTGCCACCTGGAGCTATCCATTTTTGTATCTTACCCGGACTTGGCAAAAAACTAACAGGATCTTCAGCTGTAATTCTACACTCTATTGCATGACCTCTTAGAGTAATCTCATCTTGAGGCGGTAACTCTTCTCCTTCGGCTACTCTTATCATCATCTCAATAATATCTATACCACTTACCATTTCACTGACACAATGTTCTACCTGGAGTCTTGTATTCATCTCCATAAAATAGAAGTTTTTATGCTTGTCAACCAAAAATTCAAATGTACCAGCACCCTCATATTTTATATGTTTTGTAGCTCTGACTGCTGCTTGGTGTAACTCTTGGCGTCTTTGCTCATCTAATACATTTGCAGGTGATTCTTCTATTAGTTTTTGGTGTCTTCTTTGCATAGAGCAGTCTCTTTCACCTATATGTATGGCATTACCATGACTGTCACCCATTACCTGTACCTCAACATGGCGAGGTGCCTCTATAAACTTCTCCATATACAAAGTACCATCACCAAAAGCACTTACAGCTTCTGCTTCACATGCCAAAAAAGCATTTTCTATATAGCTTTCATCTTCGACTACTCTCATACCTCTACCACCACCACCAGCAGCAGCTTTTACAATAACAGGATAGCCAATCTTTTTTGCCAACTCTTTTGCCTCTTCTGCTGTTTTTACTGCCCCATCACTTCCTGGTATTGTAGGTACACCAGCTTCTGCCATCACCTGCTTGGCTTTTGATTTGTCTGCCATCAACTGCATAACATCAGCACCAGGACCAATAAATTTGATACCATGATGTTCACAAATTTCAACAAAGTTTTGATTTTCACTCAAAAAGCCATATCCAGGGAATATAGCATCGCACTCAGCCAATTCTGCTGCAGAGATTACTGCTGGAATATTGAGATAACTCTCATTACTCTTTGGACCACCTATACAAATTGCAGCATCAGCTAATTGTAAATAGGCGGCATCTTTGTCTGCTGTAGAATAAACTGCTACAGCCTCTTTACCCATCTCCTTAATAGTACGAATAGCTCTTAGGGCAATTTCACCTCTGTTTGCTATAAGAATACGCTTTATCTTTCCCATCTTAGAGCTTCTCCACTCTAAAGAGAGGTTTATCATACTCTACAGGCTCACCATCTTGTACAAGTACCTCCAAAATTTTACAATCATATTCAGCCTCAAGTTCATTCATAATCTTCATAGCTTCTAAAATACACAATGTCTGCCCTTTGCGAACTGTATCTCCTGCTTGAACAAATGGAGGAGAATCAGGGGATGGAGCACTATAAAATGTACCTACCATCGGAGAGGATATTATATCACCCTCTGCCTCATCTTTTTTGGTAGTCTGTACCTCTACAGCAGGAGTTGAAGCTACTTGTTGTACTGTTGGAGTAGCAGATACTGCATCTTTGGATGTCAAAACAGCACCCTTTTCCATGGTTATTTCAAACTCTTTATCTTTTATCTTTATCTTATTTAATCCACTCTTACCAAATAGTTTTATTAACTCTTTTATATCATCAAATTTCATATTCTCTCCCTTTACTATCGCTTGGATATAATAGCATCATTATATCTAATGGTTACTAAATAGGTTGTTTAACAATAAATTCATATCTATATAATTACACTGTTTATTTCTCAAAACAGTCTTAGAGTGTGTAAAATTTGTAACTAATTTGGTAATTTTTATAAAATGAGGTAAATATATGGGATTAAAATCAGATAGTTGGATAAGAGAGATGTCTTTAAAACATCAAATGATAGAACCTTTTTGTGAAGGGTTGGTATCAAAGGGTGTTATAAGTTATGGATTGAGCAGTTATGGTTATGATATAAGAGTAAGTAATGAGTTTAAAATTTTTACAAATGTAAACTCTACTGTAATTGATCCCAAAGATTTTGATGAAGCAAATGTCATAGACTATATAGGGGATGTATGTATTGTACCTCCAAACTCATTTGCACTTGCTAGAACTGTAGAGTATTTTAAGATGCCTCCAGATACTTTAGCAGTATGTCTTGGGAAAAGCACATATGCTAGATGTGGTATTATTGTAAATGTAACACCATTTGAACCCGAATTTGAGGGGCATATTACAATAGAGATCTCAAATACCACACCACTACCTGCTAAAATTTATGCAAATGAAGGAATTGCTCAAGTACTCTTTTTGCAAGGTGATACTCCATGTGAAACTACTTATAAAGATAGAAAAGGTAAATATCAAAAACAAAAAGGAATAACCTTACCAAAGATATTAGATTCAAATCAGTAAATATGGCTCATCAAACAATCCACAAAGAGGAATAAAAGCTCTATGAATAATTTTATCAAAAACCTAAAACTAAAATTACTGATAATCTTTGCCATTCCATCAATTGGAATGGTTTACTTCTCATCTGGTTATCTATATGACAAAGTGATACAGTATGACAATACACTATACCTTGACAGGGTATCTCAATATGCAAAGATAAGTAGTAGATTTATAGATAATTTGCAAAAAGAGAGAGGCTTGAGTATAGGATATATCTCAAAAAAATCAGATTTTTTTTATGAAAAGTTAAAAAAACAACGAAAAAAAACAAATGAGTGCTATCAACGATTAAAGAGGTATTTTAACAATTATACAAATAGTGAAAATCAAAACTATCTAAAGAGTGTAGTAGAGAGTTATTCTGATATAGAGAGTTTTAGACAAAAGGTAGATAAAAAAAAGGTTAATATATTTGAGATATTAGACTACTACAGCAATATAATATCAAATCTGATTGCAAGTACAAATATCCTAAAGAGTAAATTTGTAAATGAAGAGTTTTTTAGAACAATAGTAGCATATAGAAGATTGATGCTACTTGGTGAAGTAAGTGGTAAAGAGAGAGCTTTGATAACATTTATGTTAGAGAGTGGTTCAACTGCACCAAGAGTACTTCATACACTAATCAAGCTTGAGATGGAGTTTAAACAAGTAAGACAAGATCTACTCAGTGATGCAACAATTAGAGTATTTACACGCTATAGAGATATTATAGATAAAAAATTTGAAAACAACTATATAGATACAAAACATAAAATAATTTTTGAAAGAGATGTATGCTGTATAAAGAGTAATAAATGGTGGGAAATATCTACTAGGTATATAAATTCTCTTCATAAACTGGATAAAGAGGTACTTAATATGCTGATGCATATGAAGCAGAAGTTAAAAAGAGATGCTCTTACAACTTTGGGGTTGAGTATATTTATATGGTTGCTGTCCATACTTGCTCTGTATCTGCTTATTAGGCTTGTAAGCAGTATTATAAATGCCTTTGGGGATTTAGTATCAAAGATAGATGAGCAAAAAAGACTCTATCAAACTTTTGCAGAATTTTCTGAAATACTTATATATAATGATGATGATGAGAGGACTATTCTTACATCAATGTGTGTAATTTTGTACCAAACAGAGTACTTTAAATATCTCTGGTTGGCAGAAAAAAAAGATGGAGTAATTGAACCATTTATAACAGAAAATATCCCAGCTACTGTATTAAAAAAAGAGATACATGGTAATGATACACTTAAAATAGCTGATGATATAGAGCATACATTCAATGATGGCAGACAGATGGTATCACACCCTGAAGCTGTCAAAAATCCTCTATATGAAGGGATTGAAGTATTTGGATTATACCCCATAAACAGAGATAAACAGACAATATTTGTACTTGTTATTGCATTTGACAAAGAGGAGAAGTTTGATGTATCAATAAATGAGATGCTTGGCAGGATGTGTAGTGCTTTAACTTATGCATTTGAAAAAATTGATGCAAAAGAGCAAGAGAGAAGACTTAGAGAAGAGCTTAGAATTGCAGCTTCAGCTTTTGATGCACATGAGGCAATTACAGTAACAGATACAAATGGAAAAATAGTCAAGGTAAACAAAGCATTTACAGAAATTACAGGATATGAAGCAGATGAAGTTATAGGCAAAAGCACAAACATACTCAAATCTGGTCAGCATGATAAAAATTTTTATGTAGATATGTGGGATAAACTCAGAAGAACTGGTCATTGGAGTGGAGAGATATACAATAGACGCAAAAATGGCGAAATTTATCCAGAGTTGTTATCAATTAGTGCAATCAAAGATAACAATGGTGAAGTTACACACTATATAGCACACTTTTATGATATAAGTGATATGAAAGATGCTCAACAGAGTGCAGAGTATAGGGCTATGCATGATCCTTTGACAGATTTGTATAACAGACAAGGATTAACTGAAGAGTTACAAAGAATTTATTCATACTGTAAACTTCACAAAGAGTTAAATGCTTTTTTCTTTTTTGATTTGGATAACTTTAAACACATCAATGACTACTATGGTCATGAAGTTGGTGACAGAGTATTACAAAAAGTTGCATACAGATTCAAAGAGCTTATCTATGAGGGAGATATAGCAGCTAGAATAGCAGGAGATGAATTTGCCATAATTCTAACTAGACTTGGTAAAAATCAGGAGTCTGCCATTGCAAAAGCATCTATATTTGTAGAGAAACTTATTGAGCATTTTAAAAAGCCTATTATTGTAGATGATATATCAATAGAGGTAAGTTTCAGTATAGGTATCAAGATATTTCCAACAGAAGAAAAGAGTTATCAGGATGTAATTGTAAATGCAGATGTTGCTATGTATCATGCCAAAAAAGGTGGTAAAAACAGATTCAACTTCTTTGATGAAGCACTCGATGAAGCATCCAAAAAGTATCTCGAGATTAAAAATGAATTGACAAATGCTCTAAAAAAGAGTAATGAATTAAAGATATTCTATCAACCAAAAGTATCAATTTCAAGTGGAGAAGTAGAAGGGTTTGAAGCACTCCTTAGATGGCAACACCCCAAAAAAGGGTTACTTAGTCCAGATCAATTTATACAAGCTACTATTGGTAATACTCTTGGTCTTAGATTGAATGAGTATGTAATAAAAAGTGTCTGTAGAGATTTGGTAGAGTGGAAAAAGAGGTGGAGTGATTTTGATAAAAAGGTATCTATAAATATATCAAGTGAACAGTTTGTAACAGATAGTTTTGAAGCTACTTTGTTAGATATTGTACAAAATACTGGAGCAAAAACAGAATTGATAGAACTTGAGATAGTAGAAGATGCTCTACTAAAAGATATAAACAAAACCATAGATACCATAAACAGACTCAAAAATCTGGGCTTTACATTTAGTATTGATGATTTTGGTACGGGTTACTCTTCGCTCAACTATCTAAACAAACTGCCTGTTGATACACTAAAAATAGATAAAGATTTTGTGTTAAGACTCTTTTTGGATAAAAATACTGCTCTTGTAAAGATGATTATAGAGATAGCAAAAGTATTTGATATGAAGACTGTAGCTGAGGGTGTAGAAAACAGCCATGTTTTACAATATCTGGAGACTTATGGTTGTGATATATATCAAGGATACCTCTTCTCTCCTCCTCTGCCACACAACAAAACAGAAGAACTTTTAGCAACTATATATGAAGATGACAAAAAGGATACAGATGTTAAAAAAGAGATACAAAATCCTAATTACAAATGATGATGGTTTTGAGGCTGAGGGGCTTATAGCCTTGTATAACAGACTCAAAGAGATTGCAGATGTTACTGTAGTAGCCCCTACACTCGAAAAGTCTGCTAGTGGTCACTCCTTGACTCTTACCAGACCTCTTAGATTTGTAAATATAGAAGAGTCATTTTATAAACTAGATGATGGAACACCTGCTGATTGTATATTCTTAGCACTCAAAAAGATATATAAAAATAGTAAACCAGATCTTATTGTATCTGGTATAAACAAAGGTGCAAATATGGGTGAAGATATTACATATAGTGGTACAGTAGCAGGAGCTATGGAGGGTGTCTTACAAGGGATCCCATCTATTGCCATATCACAAGTACTGCCAGAAAGTTCAAATATACCATACAATTATGAATTAGCTTCACAAGTAGCTTTGTATATAGCTTCTAGGATATTATCAGTTGATAATCCAGTATCCAAAAGAGAGTTACTAAATATAAATATACCTCCAGTTAGTGAAAACGAATACAAAGGATACAAAGCTACATATGCAGGTATTAGACACTATGGGAATGATGCCCAATCACATATAAATCCAAGAGGTTTAGAGTACTTTTGGATAGGTTTGCCAAAACTTGAGTGGTCATCTAGGAATAATCCCAAATATTTGAGTGACTTTGAAGCAATAGAGAGAGGTTTTGTATCTATTACTCCAATTACTTTGGATATGACAGCATACAATAGATTAGAAAACATCAAGAGGTGGATATGAGATACCAAAGATGCAAAGATCTATTTGGAGAAGAGGGATTTGACAAATTGCAAAAAACCAATATAATAATTATTGGTGTAGGGGGAGTTGGTAGTTATGCCTTGGATTGTCTCTATCGTAGTGGTGTTACAAATATTACTATAGTTGATTATGATACTTTTGAAGAGAGTAATCAAAACAGACAAATTGGAGCAGATATTGGTATAGGAGATAGCAAAGTAGATACATTGGCAAAACTATATAAGGGTATTAATACTATTGAGTGCAAAGTTACTCCCAGTTGGGTATATAAATTTGATTTTGATCCCTATGATATAGTAATAGATGCTTGTGATACAACTCAAGTTAAAATTGCACTTGCTAAAAAATGCTATAAAAAGTTACTTATGTCAATGGGTTCAGCAAAGCGTATAGATACTACCAAAATCAAATACTCCTCTATATGGAAAAGTCATGGAGATGCACTTGCTAGAAAGATAAGAAATGAGCTTAAAAAACATAAATTTGACAGGAATTTTACTGTTGTCTTTTCAGATGAAGAGCCAAAATGCAAAGAGAAGGGATCATTTGTAGCAGTAACAGGTGCATTTGGTCTTACACTATGCTCTATTGCTATTCAAAAGATACTCAAATAACCCTTACTATATATCTAAAATAATTACTCTATATCACCTTTATTGTTTAATAAATATTTTATATTTTAAGTTCTATAATGTATATATACAAAAAAAGGGGTAAAAAATGAAAAGTTTTTTTAGGTATATATTAAAGATAGTAGTAGTTGGAACAGTGTTATTCTCCTTTGCAAATGGTTGTGAAAAGCCAACAGAGGAGAGTTTAACTAGACTCTATGTAGCCACTTTTGACAGGGCTCCAGATAAAGCAGGTATTGATTACTGGTTATATCAATCCTTTGGTGGTAATGCATGTTTAGAGCAGATAGCACAAAGCTTTTTTGATCAAAATGAGACCCAACAGAGATACCCCCAGAGTTTGACAACAGATGAATTTGTAAAAGCCATTTATAAAAACTTGTTCAACAGAGAACCAGATACTGCAGGATTGCAATATTGGGTTGGCGAATTATCAAATAACAATATAAAAAAATCAGAATTTATTCTAGCTGTTATAAATGGTGCATTGTCTGAGTATGGAGATGAAAATGACAAAAAGATTTTAGCAAACAAAACAGAAGTTGGTCTATATTTTGCAAATTCAAATCTAAACAGTGTAATAGAGGCAAAAGATGTAATGAGTGGAGTTACTGGTGATGATATTACAGTACAAGAGGCAATAGCCAAAATAGAGTATATTACACATCTAAGTGATATTCTATTCTCAAAAGTATATGAGTTAAATATAATCAACAACTCTCAATCATCCCAATTGATTGTAAATGATGGTGCACCAACAAGCGGTACAAACAGTTATATATTGGGTGGTACTGTTACAGTAGATCAATTAAATACCAATAACAGAGGCGATGATGCTTTGATTATGCAAATAGACAAAGATAGTGGAGATATACTTGATATATACTATGCCAGATATAAAGATGACTCTATAAATCCTATATATAAACAGAATGAATCTATCATAGATATAGATAGATCTTGGCTTAGTGGTAATATAGCACTACTTGGAAGCGTATTAAGAGATGGTAGCTATTCTTCACTCAGTGCAATGATAATAAACCTAAGTTCAACTGGAGGTTTTAAGTGGGGAGCAATATACAAAAGGGATGATGCTGTTGATTTAAAAGCCATAAAATATGGAGGTGATGCCATATATGCAGTGGGAAATGCATATATTCCAATTGATAACAATGGAAACAAAGCAAATATAGGTATCTTTGTAAAAATTGATGAAAAGAGTGGAGATATACTTGATGCAAAGGCTATAACATCACCTGAACTCTACTATGATTTGGGTTATGGTACAAATGGTGGAGATACATGGAACTTTAATGGTATTGATATTACAAACAGTGGTATCTATATATCAGGTACATCCCAAAATGCAAAAAGAGGAACATCTGCTTTGGTAGTAAAACTTGATTTGGATGGTAATTTTATATATGCAAAAGAGTTTAACAGACTCTATAATGACAATTATCTTACAAGTAGGGGTGATGGTATAATAGTAACAGATAGTGGCATATTTTTGGTATTTGAAGATAATGAGTACTCCTCAAGCTTTATTAATACAGGTTTGATAAATATAGATGCGGATGGAAATATTAAAAGTGCAAAGACTCTTTTACTCTCATCTCCATACAGTTACTACAGAGGTATAACTATCAGTTATAACGGCAAAATGTATCTGAGTGCAGGAGGAACAAATATAGAGTTGACTTCAGATGGATTACCTCAAAAATCCATAGGGTATAATGGAGCGTGGAGTGAAGGAGTCTTTGTAGATCTTGAAAACAGTGTAGTAACTCTTAGTTTCAATTCATTGGGTGGAACTCACACTACAATGTATGTAAACAGATTGGATTACAGTGGATATACATGTGATAAGTTTGCCAAAGTAGAAGAGTATAAATCATATACTGATATAACAAAGAGTTTTGAGACATACAGTTACACTGAAGCCAAAATTATACCAATATCACTAGATATTGACAAAGAACATTTTGAGTATCAGGATGTAACTTTGGATATAAAAGAGTCTTCTTATTGTAAATAAAAAGAGTTAGGTTGGTAATACTATTTTAAAAGTGCCAACCTAACACCCCCTACCCTTTGGATAGTCTCTAAGTTATCTAACATCTCAAGATATGCTATAGCATATTTTCTACTAATTGATATATAACTCTTCCAACTTTGTATATCAATTTGACCCTCTTTAGTTATTATACTCAACATACTCTCAATCAATCTCTTTTTTACTCTTGGTGTAATATATATATCTGAAGTTACTCTATATACCCTACCCTCTTTTTCTAATTGATTTAAAAGAGTCTTTAGTACTGTTATATCTACAGACAACTCTATACTCATTTGATTTAAAGATGGTGGAGTGATAGAGTCTGTCAATTTTAATATAGACTCTTTTATACTCTCTTTGATTGAGGCTTTTGTATATCCTCTTATAAAATAGAGTTGTCCCTCTTTTTGTAGAATATTTTCACTCTCTAATATATACTCAGCCAATTGAAGACCACACCATTTAAATCTATTTGTAATCAATTTTGCAGAAACAAGTGCCATTTTGTTTTTAGCAAAAATACTTAAAACTTCCTCTCTTAGACTATTTATACTCTCTTTGGAGTATATCTTTTGTACTTTTGTATCATAAAAACAATCTCTTAATGAGTTGGTATAGCAGTGTAGTTTTGTAAGCTCTATACCAAACCTTTGCCAAGAGTTACCAACCCTTAGACCCTTTTTGTGATTTGTTGATAGTAGTGCCAAAGCTTTTGTAAAATCTCTACAGTATAGATACTGCAACAATTCTATTTTTGCTCTTTTTCTTATAGGTTCTGACAGAGGTATCAAAACCTCTCCACCACCAATTACACCATATAAATCAAGCAATAAAACTCTATCTTGAAAACACAAAAAGACCTCTTTGTCAAATTTTAATCTGGCAAAGTTTGAATCACTGTATAGAAGTATCTTTGCACTCACTTCTCCTGCTACTGTAACAACTTTTACAAAACTGTTGTGTTTGATATTGTAATTGTACTCAAGTGCTATATCTACACTGTATGAAGCATCTATTGTGGTACCACTGTATAGTATATCTCCTGAATTTACTCTTTTGATATCCAAAAGCATAGCTACTCTTGTATCTTTTGTGGCATATTCAACTTGGCTATGGTGTTGCTCTATACTCTTGATTTTGTACTTTTTGGTACTCTTTTGGTGAAAAACAGAAGTTGATATATCAACTGTACCATTTAAAACAGTAGTAGTTACAACTTTGCCTCTGCCTTTTATATCAAATACTCTATCTATATATGCACGAAATGGCTCATTTACACTACTCTTTTGGGCTGAAAATTGATATAAAAGTTCAAGAAGCTTTGATATAGAAGAGTTATCATATACAGATACTTTTTGTATAGAGTTTAATTTGATATTTCTATAGCTTTTAAACAACTCTTTTATAGACTCTTCTACCTCTTTGATCCTTTTTGTTGTAACTAAATCTGTCTTGGTAACTACTGCAATTACCAAACTGTTTGATACAATATTGAGTACCTTCAAATGCTCAATAGTTTGAGCAGATATACCCTCTTTTGCAGATACTACAAACAGAGTAACCCCATAAGCAAATGCAGAGAGTGCCATTTTGGAAATCAACTCTTTGTGTCCTGGTACATCTATAAAAGCTACTATAGTATTATCCCTTTGGATACTACTGTATCTTGCAAACAGAGTCATACCCCTGTCCAACTCCTCTTTTGAAGCAGTAGAGTATCCGCAGACAGCTTCAACAAGAGCTGTCTTACCATGGTTGATATGACCGGCAACCCCTACAATAATATACTTCATAGATTATCCAAAGCCTCTACAATCTCTTTGATCTCCTCTTTTGTTACTGCCAACATATCAAGTAAAAAATTACCCTTTTCTATTCTGCCTATGATACCTCTTTGTCTAAAGTACTTGTGAAGCTCTTTTGAATCACCCTCAACCACAATAGCAACAGAGGGTAACTCTTTGTTTGATAGAGTACCTCCACCTGTATATCCGACTGTATCTATTGTATATAACTCTTTTTTGGATCTCTTTATTATGCTGTTTGCTATAGTATATAACTCTTTTTTATCTCTTTGTAACAGATAAAGGGTAGTAATAGTATTGGTTTGTCCACGGATATAAGCTTCTACACTCTGCTGAAGTATAGATATTGTTATTTTATCTAATCTGAACATTCTCATAATCTGATTTCGTTTCAACTCTTTAATCAACTCTTTTTTGCCTATTATAATACCAGCTTGGATAGAACCAAATAGTTTATCAGCACTAAAACTAAGCAAAGAGGGTGGCTGTTTGAGTATATGTTTTAAAGATATATGAGAATCTATAATATGTGGTATCTCCTCTATTGAAGCACTTCCTAAGTCATAATAGTCTATCAAACCTCTCTCTTTTGATAATTTTGTAAGCTCTTTTATATCAACTTCAGAGCAAAATCCCTCCATATGGAAGTTTGATTTGTGTACCTTTATAATCATACTGCTGTTAGTACCTATTGCCTCTTTGTAATCTCTTAGATGTGTTTTGTTTGTTGTTCCTACCTCTTTGAGTAAAGCACCACTGGATTTGATAACTTCAGGGAGCCTAAAACTACCACCAATCTCTATCAATTCACCTCTTGAGATGATAGCCTCTTTATCTTTGGCAAATGTATTTAGTATCAAAAACAAAGCAGAGGCATTATTATTAACTGCCAATACACCAATATCACCAAAAAGTTTTTGCAAAGAGTTTTCAAGATGATAACTCCTATCTCCTCTGTTGCCCAAATCTATATCATACTCCAAATTACAATATCCACCTGCCATATCAACAGCTCTTTTGAGCAACTCTTTATCTATTTTGGCTCTTCCCAAATTTGTATGCAAAACAACTCCGGTTGCATTGACAAGAGATTTTAGAGTAGGAGTTGATATAAGTTTGTATCTTTTTAGAATCAAATCTGTAAGATTATTTGTATCTACATCTTTTGAGCCATCTTTGATAATCTTTTTTAATATCTCTATCTCTATATGACAAGCTCTTTTTAGTATATCTCTATTTAGCATAGTAAATTTGGGAGACTTTAGCAATCTATCAACAGATGGTATATCCCTATACTCCATTACAAATCCCACAATCTATGACTAAGTACTCTAGCAATATTGTTTATATCACCTTCTGGAAAATCACTATATAACTCTTTTGCTCTATTTATAATACTCTCTTCTTTAGCTTTGGATAAAAAGAGTTCAAATAGATCTTTATTGTATCCATAACAACCTCTTATTAGATACCATAGTGTCATAAATTCATCTTTAAAGTTTCTAATATGTTTACTATAATCTTCAAAGTTCTCAAAACCACCACTTATCAAATCTTCTGCTACACTATTTAGCCACCCTAAAATAGAGCGTTTTGGTACAGCATAATAGAGTAGTCTTGCTGGTTTGGCAACAGGCGTTTGAATAGCTCCTATATATATACGAAATGCTTTTTCTGTATCTGCATAAAGATTTGTCCTAAGTCCAATAAAACCTATATCACTATGGTAGTGTCTGCCACACCCCTTTAGACAACCGCTAAAACCTATCTTTGTACCTATATCTATCAATTTTTGCGGAAGTTTTGGTAAATCACTCTTTATATCCCACAAAGAGAGTGGACAATATTTACTACCTGCACAAGCAACAACAAAAGCTCTTTTTGTGCTATCTGGAGTAATTTTATTTTTGTATTTTTTAGGAAGTAAAATATGTAGATTTTGATCACACCCCATACGAATAACAGCACTATACTCTTGTGCCAATTGAGAGTATCTATACAACTCTTTTGGCTCTATTAATCCATAGTTTGTATATATGGTTACTCCCATACCACCACCTTTTAGAGGTGTAGCAGGAGTAGGATTTGCAGATTTTACCAGCAGAGTTGCTTTATTTTGCAAATTTGGTACTTTGGCTTTAATTAAATCTCTGAATCTATCTATACCCATATCTTCAATCATATAAAAGAGTCTTGTTTTTGAGCGTGAACCTCTATACCCCATAGTGTTGTATATATCTGCTACTGCCTTAAATATATCAAAAGCATATTTTGGCTCTACAAAGATATTTAGATCTTGTGCTACTTCAGAGTTTTTGCCACCTGCATATATATTAAAGCCATATATATTATCTTTTTGTGAGAGCATCATTACCAAATCATTACCCCAATGATTAACTACTGGCTCAACTCTACCCACAATTGCAGTATTGAATTTTCTAGGCAACATACCCATCCATTCACCATTACCCAAAAATAGAGTCTTTATCTGTTTTATAATAGGCTCTACCTCTATAAGAGTATCAATTGAAAAATCGGCATATGGATCTGTAGTAATTGCCCTAAAGTTGTCAGTAAGAGTCTGTTTTGTCTCTATATTGGCTGTTTTGAGTTTTTGATATATCTCATATACCATATCCGGTTTGATATTGTGCAGTTCAATTTCACCTCTTGCAGTGAGTATTGTATCAAGATTGTATCTAATGGCACTGTTTGCAATATACTCTAAACTCTTCGTATCTATATTACCACCATCTATACGGATACGAATCATATATCTGTCTGGTCTTAGTTTGATATTATAAATACCATATGATTTTAGATAAAATCTATCCTCTTCACTTACATTGGTATAATCTAAATATGCCAACTCTTTTTCAAATTCAACAGGGGATAAAGAGAGTTTGATTCTTTCTATCTTATTTGGCTTTGACATAATAACTCCAGTAAAATATAGAGTTATTATACCAATAAAAAGTTGGTAGAGATCTATTTGCTATATGACTCCTATCCCTCTACCTCATGCTCGTTTTTAAGATTTAAGCGTATAATTCCCAAGCTTCTAAAACCAAAAAAGATCATTCTAATAAATTGCCAAATAATGCAATGACGCATTGCTCTTTGGAATTTACCAGGTATCATTGTAGTCTCAAACTGCTCACTTTTAGCAAAATTCAACTCCTCTTTTATTCGTGCCATAACTACTCCTTTTATTCTGGTATAAGTGTCCAACCCGGCTTTAATTTGGCTTTGTATATAAACATATAGTGAAGTGCCAACTTCAACCAGTGTCCAGATACTCCAATCTCACCATAAGTTCTACTTGTATCTCTACCTGTTCCTGGATATTTCTCAAAATCTTTTACAAGAGGATATACAGTAAATGATATAGCTTGACCAGATTTAAATCCAACTCCTGCTGATGCTACACAAATTGAACCCATCTGTGCCATTGAGATAGCCCTTAGTTTGCCACTCTCTCCATACTTTATTTTGTTTGCAATAGAGTGTGCAACTGCTTTGCCAATAGTACCTGCTGGCATACCTGTTCTTGGCGGAGCAGGAGTAATTACTGTACCATTTGGTGATTTTCTTGGTTTGGATATTGGATGAGGTGGAGCAAATGCAATACCAGCTGCAAATATATTTTTGTAATAAGGATTTTGATAGGTACTTGGCCAATCACTCGCTTTCCACTCTTCATAAGGTTTTGGCTCATACTCTGCATCAACTCTCATAAATCCATTTGGCAAAAACAGTTTATCTCTTATATCATTACCATCTTTATCAAATGCCTCTAAATCTACACCCTTAAATGGAGGTATAAGCATAGCAAAATCAAACTCTTCGCTCCCTTTTGAACCATCTATAAGCTCATACTCCAATCTACCCTCTTCTACTTTGCTTGTATGTGCATTGAGTATCCAAGGTATTCCTCTTTCTGCAAATAGAGATTCACCAAGAAGTTTTGAACTCATCACATAACCCATACTACCAAGATGCATACCATCCATACCAAAATCACCCAGATATGGTTCATTTGAGATCCACTTAATCTCCAAATTGTCTCTAATACCAAATCTTCTTGCTTCATGCTCAATATTTAGTATATACTCAAAAGCAGCACCTTGACATGTACATGTCCCATGTCCAGTTCCGACCAATATCTTTTGGGTTTTACCATTTTTGGCTTTTTCAAATATATCTTTAAGCTTCTCATTTGCCTCTTTGGCATGTTCGGCTGTACATACAGATACTGTATATTCACCAATTTGACTATCTATACCAAGCCCCTCAGTAGCTCCAAAATTCAACTTTGGACCAGTAGCATTTATCAAATAGTCATACTCAACTATCTCCTCTTGTCCTTTTTTATCTTTGGATGTATATTCAATAGTAATATATGGCTTTGATACCTCATATGATCCCTCTGGATATATAGCAACTGCTTTTGCCTGTTTATAGACAATACCAGCTTCATTATAAATAGGTGCCAAAGGAAATACAACATCCTCTTTTTTCATTCTGCCCACACCTACCCATATATTAGAGGGTATCCAATTCCATTGACTATTTGGAGTAACTACTATTACCTCATGCTCTTTACCCAACCAATTTTTGAGAAATGTAGCAGCAGTATGCCCTGCTACACCTCCTCCCATTACTACAACCTGTGCCATAGTCTGCTCCTGATATGTGATAATTTTATTATAGCCAAATATATAATTTTTAATAAATTAGTATTATGTAGATATAATCTTATTATTCAAAACTCAAAAATGAAGCCTTTTAGATTATATAACTGACCTTACGCAGTTGTGGTAAAATAATAGAAGAGTTAAGCCATGACCAAATAACAAAATTTTTATCAAATGATGAATTTGATTTAAATATGTGTTAATGGATAGCTGGTTTTCTTCAAAATAGAGATTAGAATTGATAATGAAAAAAAAAGAAACTACACAATTATATGAAAATCTCTTACAAAAATAGTAAGAACCCAATCAAATCATTTGCTAATAGTGTCTTTAAGGGTGTATGGGATACAATCTCTTATAATAAATAGTTATATATAGTTATACAAAATACATTATATATACAAAAGGTAATTAAAATTGACAAAACCTATATCAGTTAAAAATAAATTTGGTCAATATTTTACTCCTAAATTAATTGTTGATTTAATGATTTCTTTATCAAAAGTTGATAAAGATGCTCTTATATTAGAACCATCATGTGGTAAAGGTATTTTTATTGAAAATCTCAAAAATAAAGGATTTAAAAATATTATAGGTTATGAAATTGATGAAATATTATCTCGCAATATACCAAATGTTATAAATGAAAGTTTTGTAACTGCAAAAATTGACAAAAAATTTGATTTAATAATAGGAAATCCACCTTATATTAGATGGAAAAATTTAGAAGAAGAACTAAAAGAAGAACTAAATGAAAGTATTTTATGGAATAAATATTTTAATAGTTTATGTGATTATTCATATATTTTTATACTAAAATCTATTGAGTTACTAAAAGATGGAGGAGAATTAATATTTATTACACCAGAATATTGGTTAAATACAAAACATTCTTTAAATCTTCGTAACTATATGGTAAAAAATGGATATTTTGAAGAAATTATTCATTTTAATGAAACACCTATTTTTGATAAAGCTACTGTTTCTACAATAATTTTTAAATATATAAAATCAAATAAAAAAAACAACTCAAAAATAAAATTAACTAAATATTATGCTAATCGTAAATTAACTAGTGAAATTATAAATAATATTCAAAACCAAATAGAACAAAAAAACACAACTTATCTTAATATTGAGCAATTTGAAGAAAATAAAAGATGGTTACTAACTTCTAATGAAATTAAAAATGAACTAAAAATATTTGAACAATATTGTTTAATCAAAAGTCATCAAACATCTTTATTTGATTTTGAAACAGATAAATTCCATACTATAGGAGATATTTGTGATATTGGTAATGGAATGGTAAGTGGATTGGATAAAGCCTTTCAAATTCAAGATATTCAACACTTAAATAAAAATGAAAAAAAGCATATTTTAAAGGTTATCAAAGCTAAAGATTTAAAACCATTTAGTTATACAAATATTACATACTATATATTTTTATTAAATATTAAAGATGAAGAAGAACTAAAAAATAACTTTCCAAATTTTTATAATCATCTATTACCATTTAAATCAAAACTTGAAAAAAGATATAACTATAACAGAAATATTCCTTATTGGGAATGGGTATTTTTAAGAAACTATAATCTATTTTCTAAAAATAAAAAAAGAATATTTGTTCCTTGTAAAGAAAGAATATCAAACAAAGATTATTTTAGATTTGCATTGATAGATAAAAATTTATATCCTACTCAAGATGTAACGGCACTTTTTAAAAAAGATAACATTAAAGAAAGTATTTATTATATATTAGCTTTATTAAACAATAAAAGAGTATTTGATTGGCTTATAAACAATGGAGTAAGAAAAGGAAATATAGTTGAGTTCTCTGAAAAACCAATTGCTAGTATTCCATTTAGAAAGATAAATTGGGATAATGAAAAAGAAGTATTATTACATAATAAAATTGTAGAATTATCTAAAAAAACTATACAAGATTATTCAAACATAAATAAATTAAACTTAGAAATTGATAAATTATTTAAAGGGTGAGTTATGGAACAAACAATATATGATAAATTAGTTAAAGAGTTAATTGGAACAAAAATTCCAAAACCAATATCAGAAACACTTTCAGGTCATACAGTAGGAGAACCATTTGACAAACATGTTTGCAATATTTTAAAGCATTTGTTAAACCTTTTGAAAAGTACATCTAACAAAACAAAACCTAGCACCGAACAGGTAAACATATCGGTAAAGTCGGTAGTTATATTGTCGCTATAATTTATCAGCTGACCTTACATATAAGCAAAAGTTAAGCTATAATAAGAAAGATTTAATGGAGAGCTAGATTGCAAAAAAACCAGAAGAGAAAGCAAGAAAAACAAATGAGTACATTGATTTATATACAGATTTTCTAATAAGTCAATTTGGTTATGCAACAGCGACATTTAGATAATGAAGTAAGTCACGATCAAATTACAAGATTTTTAAAAAATAGTGAGTTTACATCAAAAGATATATTTTATGTAGTAATAGCTAATAATTTAAAGTTTAAATATGTATTAATGGATATATGGTTTGCATCCACTGAAAATTCTGAATATATTGCAAACAAAAATAAAGAGTTTATAGTAGCCATTATCTAAATCACTTTGCTTTAAAAATGAAATTGTTAATAAAAGCTAACAAAATTGCATACAATAAGTCGCAAAGATTGAAATGTGCGTAAGATCAGTATATAAATTCACTATCAAAGAGTGCATTGGCTTGAGGATTTCTCTGTTTTTTTAATTCCATATCAACAGCAGGTAGATTTAGTGTAGCAAAAGAGGCTATTGTACCCTCTCTAACACTCCCTTTTGGATGTGTGTATATATTAAATCCATTCTCATAAAGACTCATTCTAACTGGTGTTGCACTTGAATAGGTAGTAATAATACCATCTGGTTTTATGAGATTTGCTACATCTTTAAAGTACTCTTTTGTCCAAAGCAGAGGATTTTTTTTGGGACTAAAAGCATCTTGATAGACTATATCAAATTTTTGAGACAATTTTGGCAAAATTTGGCGTGCATCTGCAAAGTGTATATCTATTTTGTATCTATTATTTTCATATTTTCCATATTTTGCCAAAGAGTCTATAGTATCTTGTAAATATTCAAACTCTTTTGGATAATCAAAGTTAGATAACAAAGCTACCAATTCTCTATCCATCTCCGGAGATACTATCTCCACTTCTATATCTATATTATGCTCTTTTATATAATAGAGTGTTGCTAAGGTATTGTAACCTAGCCCAAAACATATATCAAGTATTACTAATTTATCTCTATCTCCAACCAAATTAAAAGCTGGTATTATATGTTTGTATAGTGATTCACTCAATGCTCCATCTTTTGTAGAGTGATAACACTCATCAAACTCTTTGGAGTATAAAGTAGCAGAACCATCACTGGTATCTACTACTTTATATCTACGAATACTTTTGTTCATCTATACTATCCAAACATCTTTTTCATAATTTTGAAAAAGGCTTTGAATATACCTTTATTACCTACTATATCATTGATATACTCATCATAACTTACTCTTTTTTCTTCGAATATCCCTCTTAGATACTTCTCAGAAGCCTCCATTCCTCCAACTTTTTCTATCTCTACAAGTTTTTTATAGAGTGGTTCAATAGCCTCTATAGCTTCTCTTGGAGCTGCTTTTCTAAATGCAGTATATCCTACTATCTCATTAGTTATTGGATCAACTTTTGTTTCAAATTCTGTTACAACCCAATAGTATCTACCATCTTTTGCAAGATTTTTTACTACTGCCATTATATTTTGTCTGTTTTTGATTCGATCCCACATCATCTTAAAGACAATCTTTGGCATATCAGGGTGTCTAATAATATTGTGTGGTGTTCCTATCAACTCTGTCTCTGTATATCCACTAATCTCCACAAAATAATCATTACCATACTCTATGACCCCTTTTGGATCTGTCTTGCTCACTATATACCTTTTGGGATCAAGAATTATCTCTTCATCTATTGGTACAGGTCGCGTCATTATAAAACCTTTTTGATAAAATATGCTAATATGACTCACTAAGAAGTCAATGCAATATAATTATACTACTTTTTATAAATAGAGGAATAAACAATGGGAAAAAAAGCGGAGTTGGTAGCACAGATTGAAGAGGCAATGGACGCACATAACTATCTACTGTGGATGAGTAGATTTATAGCATATGGAATAAAGAGTGATTTTGATCCAAAACAGATAGAGATTAATGCTACTGAGTGTAAATTTGGAAAGTGGCTATATACAAATGAGAAGTGGATAATATATTTTTTTGGTCATGAACTATTTTATGAACTTGAAAAACTACACAAAGCATGGCATGATGAAAACAATAAAATAATGGAGCTTTACAATAAACACAACAGAGGTCTTTTGAGTAAATTTATACATCATCATAGAATAGCAGATGAAGATTTGGACAAAGCAAAAGCGTATTACGATGAAGTCAAAAGAATATCCAAAGCTTTAACAGATAAAATGGAGACACTAAAGATAAGAACCGAATCTATGTCTGAGACAAGACTTTTGGATGAGTTTCCAAAATAGAATACTACTTTGGTATAAAGATGGGAGTTTGATATGACTGTTGCTGGTCTTTTTGCGGGAATTGGCGGAATAGAACTTGGATTTAAAAAGGCAGGTTTTGAGATACTTTGGGCTAATGAGATAGATAAAAATGCCTGTAAAACATATAGGTTAAATTATCAGCATACACTATATGAGTGTGATATAAAAGAGTTGAATGAAAAAGAAGTTGAAAAGGTAGATGTTTTAACTGCCGGATTTCCCTGTCAAGCCTTTTCAATTGCTGGTTATCAAAAAGGCTTTGATGATGATCGTGGTAATGTATATTTTGAAATTTTAAGATTTATAGATGCAATAGAACCTCAAGTGGTATTTTTGGAAAATGTAAAAAATCTAAAAAGTCACGATAAAGGAAATACTTTTAAAGTTATCAAAAAAAGCCTTGAAGATCGTGGATATTATATAAAAGACAAAGTAATAAACAGTTGCGATTATCTACCACAAAATAGAGAGAGAATATATATAGTTGCTTTTAAGAACAAGAAAGCTTTTGATAGCTTTAATTTTCCAAAACCAAAAAAAATTATTCAAACTATACACGATATTATAGAACCTACTGCTGAAGATAGATTTTATTATCACAACAGTAAATATTACAAACAGTTAAAAGAAGAGATGAAAAACAGAGATACTATATATCAATGGAGGCGTGTTTATGTAAGAGAAAACAAATCTAATCTCTGCCCTACTCTTACAGCAAATATGGGAACTGGTGGACACAATGTACCACTTATAATAGATAGTAAAGATATTAGAAAATTAACACCTGATGAGTGTGCAAAGTTTCAAGGTTTTGATGAGATAATTTTTCCAGAAGATTTAGCTTTGTCTCATAGATATAAACAGATTGGCAACTCTGTTACTGTACCTGTTATTGAAGCTATTGCAAAAGAGATACTAAAGGCTTTTGAATGTGCAAATTTATCAATGAACTCAAAAAATGTGGCTTTAAGAAAAAGTGCATAAAAGAGATTGCACAAAAGTTTGATCTTAAAGAGAGTGATCTAAAAAGATATTATTTATCAGTTTTTTTTAAAGACATTGCTAATAAAGTAGATCTTTTAGAATTAGCAGATAAAAATATAGAGATAATTAAAAACTACTTAGATGATGATCTGCTTATCAAAGAATTTGAATTTATTAAAACAGATCTCAAAAAAATACTTCAAAAATCTCTATATATTGCTTTAAATAATGGTTGGAGTACAAACATCAACCATATAGACAGTGGAATAATGACTGCAAATGCTGGAGATAGTGCAGAGTTTATTTTTGTAGCACGAGCAATACTTGCTGGATTTAATGCAAGTAGTGTAGATGTTAGAAGTAGCCGTTATGATGCAATTGTAGATTTTGAAGGTAAACTTTTGCGTATTCAAATCAAAGGCATTTCTACAGGCAATACAATAAGTTTCAAAGATAGAAACAGAGGTGGTCAAGGAATTGATCATCATCATCAAAGAAATATAGGAAAAAGGATCACATCAAAAGATTGTGATATATATGTTGCTGTGGATAAGCAGGTTGGAATATGTTATATTATACCTATGTATTGGGCTGACAAATTAAGTGATGATGAGTGTAAAAATATAAACATCTCTAAAATTGCAAAATTTAAAGAGAATTGGAATGTACTAAAAGAGTATAACAGGAGTTTATTATGAATATAGAAGCAAACTTGATAGATATTCACTCTTGTGATATATATCCGGCATCTATTGAGATTGAAGATGGATTTATTGTATCTATAACACCTACTAATAAAGAGTACTCTACATATATACTACCAGGATTTGTAGATGCACATATACATATAGAAAGCTCTATGTTGCCTCCATATGAATTTAGCAGATTGGCTATACCACATGGTACAATAGCCACAGTTTCAGATCCTCATGAGATTGCCAATGTACTTGGTATTGAGGGTGTGGAATTTATGATTGCAAATGCTTCAAAGACTCCTCTAAAAGTACTATTTGGGGCATCTCCTTGTGTACCTGCTACACCATTTGAGACAAGTGGTGCTACCTTGACTCCTAAAGATATAGAGTATCTTCTATCCAAAGATGGTATAGGGTACCTTAGTGAAGTTATGAATTTTCCAGGAGTTGTAGCAGGTGATAAAGATATGCTTACAAAGATTGAGATAGCCAAAAGAGCAAAAGTTCCAATAGATGGTCATGCACCAGCACTTAGTGGAGAAGATCTAAAAAAATATATAGATGCAGGTATATCTACAGATCATGAAGCTTTTACACTAAAAGAGGCAAAAGAGAAGATAAATTTGGGTATGAAAATCCTTATTCGAGAAGGATCAGCCGCCAAAAATTTTGAAGCTCTGCACCCATTGATAGCTACTAATACAGATATGGTTATGTTTTGTAGTGATGATAAACACCCAGATGATTTGGTAAAGGGTCATATAAATGAACTTGTAAAAAGATCTCTTAGATTGGGATATAATCTATTTGATATACTAAAGATAGCTTCATACAACCCTGTAAAACACTATAACTTACCAGTTGGATTGCTAAGAGTAGGTGATAGGGCAGATTTTATAGAGATAGACAATCTAAAAGAGTTTAATATACTAAAAGTATTTATAGATGGTAATTTGGTAGCAAAAGAATCTAAAAGTCTGCTTCCTTATATCAAAAGCGATAGACCAAACAATTTCAATACATCACCAAAAAGTGCCAATGATTTCTATCTACCTGAGTGTAAAGAGATAGAAGTTATTCAAGCTATAGATCATCAACTAATGACTTATGAGAAGATTTTAACACCAAACAAAAGTAGTGATGTTTTAAAGATTGCTGTAATAAATAGATATGAGAATACACCTATAAAAGGTATAGCCCATATCAGTGGCTTTGGATTGAAATATGGAGCAATTGCTTCAAGTGTAGCACATGATTCACACAATATTGTAGTAGTAGGTTGTAGTGATGAGGAGATGGCAGAAGTAGCAAATTTGGTTATAAAAAGTAAAGGTGCAATAGCAGCTATTGGCAAAAACAAAAGCTATATATTACCTCTTGAGATAGCTGGTATTATGAGTACTCTTGAAGCGTATGAAGTAGCCAAAAGATACCAAGAGATTGACTCTTTTGTCAAAGAGGAGTTAGGTTCAAATCTATCAGCACCATTTATGACACTATCATTTATGGCTCTGCTTGTAATTCCGGAGATAAAGTTGAGTGATAAAGGGTTGTTTGACGGCAGAGAGTTTCACTTTATATCACCCTGTAAATCCTACTGACACCCTACACACTCTAAGCTTCTGTCCTCTATCCCCTCTTCTGCTTTTATAGCTTCTGGAGATTGACTTCTGAGGTAGTATGTAGATTTGAGTCCAAATCTCCATGCTTCCATATATATATCATTTAGATACCTACCACTTGCTTTATCAAGTGATATAAATATATTTAAACTCTGTCCTTGATCTATCCACTTTTGTCTAACAGCTGCTGCTCTAACAAGTATCCTTTGATCTAATTCATAACTAGATACATAATATGGCCAAGTATCTGGAGAGAGATTAGGGACAACTACAGGAATAAGACCACTCAAATTCTCTTCAAACCACTTTCTCTTATATACAGGTTCAATAGCTTGAGTAGTGCCTACAAGTATTGATATAGAGCTTGTTGGTGCTATTGCCATCAGATAACCATTTCTCATACCATCTTTTTTGACTTTTTCTCTAAGCTTCATCCAATCATGGGTATAACCAAACAATCCACCTCTATCAACCAATTTACAGGCATCTTTATTTGCTTTGTCAATTGGCAAAATACCTTTTGACCAATCTGAACCTTCAAATAGTGGATATGAACCCTTTTCTATAGCAAGATTGCTTGAAGCTTTTATAGCATAGTAGCTGATTGATTCCATAACTTCATCTATTTTATGCAAATGTTCACTACTACCCCACTCTATTTTGGCTTCTGCTAACATTTGAGCTTCACCCATTACACCAAGACCAATAGCTCTTGTTTTCATATTTGTCTTTTTGACTTTGGCAAGTGGATAGAAATTTAGATCTATTACATTATCGAGCATTCTAATTGCAACAGGGACTACTCTTTTGATATCTTCTGGGGTATTGATTTTGGATAGATTGACTGAAGCCAAATTACATACTGCTGTCTCACCATCACTCGCCTCTTTTTCTACCATCCATATACGCTTACCGTTTAGTGAATCAAGTGCTGTAATCTTTTTGGCTGGTTTTATCAACCCATTATCAACTTTTATCTCTTCATCCTCTTCCAGATAATCAATAGTTCCATCTTCATAAGTCAATTTGATTTTGTAATGATTTGGAGATGTATTTTGAAAAATTTCAGTACAAAGATTACTACTTCTAATTATACCTTTGTGACCATTTGGATTGGCTCTGTTAGCACTATCTTTAAAACACAAAAACGGATTGCCAGTCTCAAAGTAGCTTCTAAGTACCTCTTTCCAAAGTCCCTTTGCAGATACTACCTCTTTGGTAATATTATCATCATTTTCTAGCTCTTCATATCTCTTTTCAAACTCTTTGCCATACAGTTGAGACAATTCCTGTACCTCATAAGGGTCAAAAAGAGTCCAGGTAGAATCCTCTTGAACTCTTCTCATAAACAGATCATTTATCCACAGAGCCGGAAACAGGTCATGAGTTCTTCTTCTTTCTTCTCCACTGTTTTTTTTCAGATCCAAAAACTCTCTTATATCTATATGCCAAGGCTCCAAATATACAGCAATTGCCCCTTTGCGGGTTCCAAGCTGATCAACAGCAATTGCCACATCATTTGCAATTTTTAAAAATGGTATAACTCCTCCAGCTGCATGTTTGTGTCCATCTATATATGAACCCATTCCACGAACCTGATTCCAATCCCATCCAATTCCACCACCAAACTTTGATAGTAGTGCCATCTCTTTGTATCCATCAAAGATACCTTCTATATTGTCCGGAGTTGAACCTATATAACAACTACTAAGCTGATGACGAGGAGTTCTGGCATTACTAAGAGTAGGAGTAGCTGCCATTACTTCAAATTTACTCAAAATATCATAAAACTTCTTTGCCCATGTTTGGGAATCAAACTCATTTTGAGCCAAAAACATAGCAACAGCCATAAAGAGATGTTGTGGAAGCTCTATAGGTTTACCATCTTTGTCTTTGAGTAAGTATCTATCATATAGTGTTCTTATTCCAAGATAGGTAAATTGTAAATCTCTCTCTGGCTTGATATAGTCATTTAGATCATCCAAATCATACTTATCTTTGAGTCCAAGTACAATCCTACCCTCTTTTTCACCTTTTATAAAATAATCTCTTAAATGATTATATCCTGTAAAACCTGCCACTTTATGGTATATATCATACAAAAATAGTCTAGCTGCTACAAATGTCCAATTGGGTCTGTCTATATCTATCTTGTCCACAGCAGTCTTTATAAGAGTCTGTTGAATCTCTTGTGAGCTTATCATATCACGAAATTGGAGTTTGGCATCAACCTCTAATTCACTTTGACTAACACCATCTAATCCATCTACTGCTGCTGCAGTATATTTTTGGATCTTAGATACATCAAGGGCTTCAATTCGCCCATTTCTCTTTACTACTCTTATCATCAACAGCTCCTGAGCATAACTTATAACTCATCTCTTTGCAAAAAGACAAAGGAAATCAAATCGGATTTTATCCAAAAGAGCTTGATAAAGCCTTTTGAAATAGTGCTAACTAAAAATCAATCCTATAGCGATATATAGATTATCAATAAATTTTATTAAACCAAATTAGTTATTATTCTTAATTACTATGATAAAATCAAGCAATACATACATTATTGTATGATAGGATCATATATAAGTAACATATAAAATATGTAATATAATATTAATAAATTTTGAAACCTATAAAAGGATTTTAAGGATGGGGCTAATAACTGATTTAAATGAAGATAAATTTCAACAAATACTAATCTATTGTGAAAAGAGATTAGAAGAAGAAAAGAGTACAAAAGAGTTGTTTATAGATTGTAGAAATAAAATTAAAGAGTTTACACCTGCTGATGTAGTATATGTTGTAAAACTAATATTTAAAGATGAAGAGATAATACTTGAGTATGATGATACAAAAAGAGTTATAAAACCAAAAGAGATTGACAACTCTATACTACTAGAGTCTATCAACAATAAACAACCTCTTATTGTAAATGATTTAGTTACTAGTTTTATATATAATCCAAAAATAGATAATCTTATAGATAAAGATATAAAAGATTTAATGTTAGTTCCTATAATAGATAAGAGTACTAATCAAATAGTAGCTATAGTTTGGGCAGCAACTCTATATGATAATTTATATCAATTTAT
>Ga0256837_1000391_pt1 | contig 37964 bp, 38 predicted proteins | sample 4562384metaG_FD_185976 | JGI IMG/M metagenome (GOLD analysis project Ga0256837, IMG submission 185976) | Hydrothermal vent microbial communities from Guaymas Basin, Mexico - 4561-384 | ecosystem: Environmental > Aquatic > Marine > Hydrothermal vents | place: Mexico: Guaymas Basin | collected... | reverse complement strand
GGTCTCTCTGTTTGTGGATGGGAATTATAGAGTAGTAGTGCTTAAAAGAAGCTTAAAGTGAAAAGAAACTCTCCTCTTTTCACTTTTTTCTTTACTCTGTTTATTTACTTGTGTCTTATGCTTACATATATTATATATTTTTTACATTATTACTATTCTTAACACTAAAAAAATATAAAATTAAATTATTATAGATTTTGTGATATAATTTTCCATGGTTCCTATTAAAAATTCATCTACTCTTAATATTTTACTTCCAAATACAAATAAAGCACTCTCATTAGTTACAAAAAATTTATCAAATAAAGATTTAGAGCTTATATCTAAAAATACAGATCTAAAATCTATAATAAATACTCTTTTCAAGCAAACTATTGGTAATAGTTCTAAAAACAATGAACTTTTACAGATAATTAAAAATAACCATACATTAAAAAATCTAGGTGAAATATCTATAACAATTAAAGATCTTATTAAAACTATAAATTCAGATAAAAATTTAGGACAACTAGAGAAAAGTTTAAAAACTTTTTTAACAACTCCAGCCGATTCAAATAAATTAGATATTAAAGATAGATTTAAAAATTCTGGTATATTTTTAGAATCAAAATTAAAATATTCTAAAGATGAAGAATCTATAAAAGATATATTAAGAGATGATTTAAAAGCTACTCTTCTAAAAGCTAATAAAGAGATCTCAAATAAAAATTTACCAAATCAAGTTGAGTTAACAAAAAATATTGATAAACTCCTTTTACAAATTGACTATCACCAACTCATTTCACATCTAAGTTATGGTTCATCACTATTTATACCTTTTAGTTGGGATCTACTTGAGAAAGGTAGTGTTGAGATAAAAAAATTAAAAGATGATAGCTCTTTTTGTGATATAAATTTAATTTTAAAAAAATTTGGTGAACTAAACTTAAGAATCATACTAGAAAATAAAAACCAACTCTATATAGAGATCTATTCAAACAGCAACGATTTTAAAGAGTTAATAAGGGACAATCTTCCTATACTGTGTTCAGCTCTTTTAGATATAAATATATCACCAAAAAGGGTTAAAATGTATAAAATTAAAAAGAAACAAAAAGATTCTCCATATCAAGAGGTTAATGATAATCTTAATTTAGGTTTTGAGGTTACGGGATGAAACAAAAAGCTGTTGCTCTTAGATATGATTCAAAAAAAGAGAACTCACCTAGAGTTTTAGCTAAAGGGGAGGGTCATACTGCAAGAAATATTATTAAGATAGCAAATGAGCATAATCTTCCTATAAAAAAAGATGAGGATCTGATTGAACTTTTATCTAAAGTTGAACTAAATAAAGAGGTTCCTGAGAATCTTTATAAAGCAGTAGCAGAGGTTTTTAGTTTTATATACAGAATAACAAAAGATAAGTAGATCTATTTTTTACCAAATCTAACTCTTTGAGAATGTGTGATAGCGACTGCCATAGCATCTGAAATATCAAATGGTTTTATCTCTTTTTTTATATTTAAAAGTCGTTTAACCATAAAATTTACTTGCTCTTTTTTTGCTTTACCATTTCCTGTTATAGCTTTTTTAACTTGTAGTGCTGTATATTCATTAAATTGTCCAAACTCTTGAAGCAATTTTAACATTATCGCTCCACGAAATTGTGCTAATTTTATAGTTGTAGCAGGATTATGAGCATAAAATATATCTTCCATAGCTACCTCATCAATATTATGATTTTTAAATATAGTAGAGATTCCCTCCACCATTTGAGGAATCTGAAATTGTAACTCCTCTGCTTTCATTTTAATTAGTCCAGCTTCAACTAGAGATATTTTACTTTTTTCTAAAGAGATTAAAGCATATCCCATATTTCTAGTTCCCGGATCGATTCCTAAAATTACCATTATTTTCCATTTTTAAAGATATTATATATAAAATGTCAATAAATTAAAATTTATATGACAAAATGAAATGTTTTATTTTTTACTCACACTATTTTAACTAAATGATTCTCACTATTCACATAATTTTAACCATATTTTATGTAATAAATAGATATTATTCACATATAAAATAATTTATTAGGGTTGAATGTGAATATTGGTGAAGAGGTACTATTATCATTAAAAGATGAGATAACAGAGGTTGAATATAACAGATATATTAAACAATTAACTTATGATATTAAAAAATCTACTAGCTCACTTGCTATTTATTATGCTCCAAATGCTTTAGTAGCAAACTGGATAAAAAGTAAGTATAGTGAAAAAATCATCCACCTATTTGAGGTTTTAAATGGTACTAAAGTAAGTGTTAGTATCTCATTAAAAAATCAAGTAGATACAAAAATAAAAACCTCTACCAAAGCAAAAGAACCAAAGGTTCAACACTCTATGTTAAACCCATCACACACATTTAACCATTTTATGGTTGGTGGATCTAACCAATTTGCTTATGCTGCCGTAAAAAGTGTTACAGAAAAAGAGGGTGAAACATACAACCCTCTCTTTATATATGGTGGTGTTGGTTTGGGTAAAACCCATCTTATGCAAGCAGCTGGTAATAGCTTTCAAGATCAAGGTAAAATTGTTATATACACAACAACAGAACAATTTTTAAACGATTTTTTAAGACATCTTAGAAATCATACTATGGAAAAGTTTAAAGAGAAATATCGTAATTGTGATGCTCTTCTAATTGATGATGTTCAATTTTTAAGTAATAAAGATATGATTCAAGAGGAGTTTTTTCACACTTTTGAAACTTTGAGAAACGATGGTAAACAGATCATCTTAACTGCTGATAAACATCCTAAAAAAATAGGTGGTTTAGAAAAACGGCTTCAAAGCCGTTTTGAATGGGGTTTAGTAGCTGATATTCAACCACCAGAACTAGAAACAAAAATAGCTATTATAGAGAAAAAATGTGAAATAAATAAAGTTGTACTTACTAAAGAGATTATAAATTATATAGCAACTGTTATAGATAGTAATGTTCGTGAAATTGAAGGTATTTTATCAAAACTTCACGCTTACTCTCAACTTATGCATGTAGATATAGATTTAGCTTTTACAAAAAGTGTTCTTAAAGATCAGATGCAAGAAACAAGAACAAATTTAACACTAGAAACTATAACTCAAGAGGTTGCTAAAGATCTAAATATAAAACCTAGTGAGATTAGATCTAAAGGTAGAAGTAAAAATATTGTTTACGCTAGAAGAATTGCCATATATCTTTGTCGTGATTTAACAAAAAGTACAATGCCTCAATTAGCTCAATATTTTGGTATGAAAGATCATACAGCTATCAGTCACACTCTTAAAAAAATTAATGAATTGATTCAAAATGATGAAGATTTTAAAACAAAAATTGCTGAATTAACTAATAAAATCACATCATCTTCTTAAAAAAATAAAAAAAAGATATAATTACATAAGTGAATAGATGTGAAAGAGGGTCGTTATGTTCATCACATATAAAACTCTCTTGAGATAGGGCTTAGTTAGTGAAATTCACATATTCACTCTAACCTACTACTACCTACTAAAAATATATAATATAATAGGAAAAATTGATATGAAAATAACAATACAAAAATCGGTCATAGAAAATATATTAATTCATGCAATACCTTTTCTAGAAAAAAAAGATACTTCTCAAATAACATCACATATTTTTTTAAATGTAGAAAAAAATAGTTTAAATATTAAAGCTACCGATTATGAGATAGGTTTACTAATAACAACTGATAAATTAAATATAATAGAATCTGGAAATACAACTGCTAATGGTAAGAAACTATTAGATATTATAAAAATTTTAAAAGATGATGATATAAATTTAGAATTAAAAAACAATATTTTACATATAACTCAAAAAGATTCCAAATTTAAACTTCCAACATTTTCACATAATGAATTTCCAGAGTTTCCGTCATCTAAAGATAAATCACAAATAAAAATCGATTCTTTAACTCTTATAGAATCTTTAAAAAAAATAACACCTGCCATAGATAACAATAACCCAAAATTTGAATTGAATGGTGCTTTGATAGATATAAAAGAAAACTATATAAATTTTGCTTCAACTGACACTAGAAGATTAGCAATTGTAAACATTGAAAATAATGGTTCTTCTGAACTTTCCATAATTATCCCTAAAAAAGCTATTATAGAGATTCAAAAACTATTTTTTAATGATATAGAGCTTTATTATGATAACACTAATCTTATAATCCATTCAGATCAATTCACTTTTTTTACAAAACTTATAAATGGTAAATTTCCTGAATATGCCAGAATTATCCCTAAAGAAGTTGCTAATAGTTTAATTTTACCAAAAGCTAAAGTTATAGATTCTCTAAAACAGATAATCACTATATCATCAGATGTTAAAATAACATTTTTAGAAAATACAATAACATTTGAATCTCTAAGTGATGATAATATAGAAGCTAAAACTCAATTTAACCACCCTACAAACTTCTCAAACCCTTTCTCCATAGCTATCAATAGTAGATATATATTAGACTTTCTAAACTCTATAAACAATACAGAATTTACTATTGGATTAAATGAAGGAAACTTACCTTTTATATTAAGTGATAACAATTTTAAAACAATTGTTATGCCAATCGTTATCTAATCCTCTTAAAAATAGAAAAAAGTATAAAATTTTTTATACTTTTTTTATAAAATTTAAAAAGTTTTTATCACAATAGTGAACAGATGTGAATCGAATCAAATTTTTACTATATAGTTTTAATCCCCTTATTATCGTACTAAAGTAATACATTTCACATATTCACACCCACCTACTACTCTCTACTAAAATTATATATATTTATATAAAAACCTTAACTCTCTATTTAAAATCTTATTTTTAGTAAAAAAAGGATAGAATCTCAAGAAACACACTAAAATTAATGGAGATATCAATGGAAAATTACGGTGCTAGTAACATTAAAGTTCTAAAAGGTCTAGAAGCAGTTAGAAAAAGACCAGGGATGTATATTGGTGATACTGGACATCGTGGTCTTCATCATCTAGTTTATGAAGTTATTGATAACTCTATCGATGAAGCTATGGCTGGTCATTGTGATACTATTAAAGTTACTTTAACTAAAAATGGAACTTGTATTGTAAGTGATAATGGTCGTGGTATTCCAACAGATATGCACCCTACTGAAAATATGAGCGCTGCTACTGTTGTTTTAACAGTTTTACATGCTGGTGGTAAATTTGATAAAGATACTTATAAAGTATCTGGTGGTCTTCATGGTGTTGGTGTTTCTGTTGTAAATGCTTTATCATCTGACCTTAAAATGACGATTCATAGAGAAAAAGAGATTTTTGAACAAAATTTTAAAGAGGGGATTCCTCAAGAGCCTTTAGCTGTTATTGGAAACACTAGAAAAACTGGTACAACTATTGAATTTGCTCCTGATGCTTCAATATTTACAGAAACTACAACATTTGAATATGCTTATTTAGCAAAAAGATTCAAAGAGTTAGCATATTTAAACCCTTTTATCACTATTATTTTTAAAGATGAAAGAACAAATGTTGAGGAAAAATACCACTTTGAGGGTGGTATAGCTCAATATGTAACAGATCTAAATAAAGCTACTAAAGTTGCTGATGTTTACTCTTTTAGTGCGAAAATTGAAGATATAGAGTTTGATATAGCTCTAATGTATAACGATACTTATGATGAAAAATTATCATCTTTTGTAAATAATATCCGTACACCAAATGGTGGTACACATGAAGCTGGTTTTAGAGCTGGTCTTACAAGAGTTATCTCAAATTATAACTCTAAAAATGGTGCTGCTAAAGAGAAAGATATAAAAATTACTGGTGAAGATGTTAAAGAGGGGCTAATAGCCATAGTTTCTGCTCGTGTGCCTGAACCTCAATTTGAGGGGCAAACAAAAGGTAAACTAGGAAATACTTATGTTAGACCTTTAGTTCAAAAACAAACTTATGAGATTTTATCTAAATACTTTGAAGAGAATCCTATTGAAGCTAAAGCGATAGTTCAAAAAGCACTTTTAGCTGCTAAAGGTCGTGAAGCTTCTAAAAAAGCAAGAGAGTTAACTCGTAGAAAAGACAATATGTCAGTTGGAACACTACCTGGTAAACTAGCAGATTGTCAATCTAAAGATGCTACTGAATGTGAACTATATCTGGTGGAAGGGGATTCTGCGGGTGGTTCAGCTAAGATGGGTCGTGACCGTGTTTTTCAAGCTATTTTACCACTTAAAGGTAAGATCCTAAATGTTGAAAAAGCAAGACTAGATAAGATTCTTAAATCTGATGAGATCACAAATATGATTACAGCTATGGGTTGTGGAATCGGTGAAGAGTATAATGAAGAGAAGCTTCGTTATCATAAAATCATAATTATGACCGATGCTGATGTTGATGGTTCCCATATCCAAACTTTACTTTTAACTTTTTTCTTTAGGCATTTCCGTCAAGTTGTTGAAAATGGTTACCTTTACTTAGCTCAACCACCACTTTACCGTTACAAGAAAGGTAAAAAAGAGATATATTTCAAAGATGATAGAGAGATGAACGATTTTCTTATAGATAATGGTGTTGAATCTTTAAATGTCGATTCTGTGGGGCATAATGATCTAGTATCTTATTTTAAAATGGTTGATCATTATGCTGGTTCATTAGTAGCATTAGAGAGAAGATACTCTTTAGTCTCTTTGATTCGTTATTTTGTAGAGAATCCTGATGTTATCTCTTTAGGTGCTAGTGATCTATTTGTAAAAGTTGAAGAGTTTTTAAGTTCAATCAATAACAATATTTTAACAAAAACGATTAACGAAGAATCGAATGAGATTCATATATTTGTTCAAACAGATGGTGGTATGGAGGAGTTAATTATCAATGATGAACTATTTTCAGCTCCACATTTTACAGAAGCAAACTTTGTTTATAGAAAGATTCAAGAATGGAACTTAGATTTTAGTGAAGATATTATCGCTGAGTTAGAATCTATAAAAGAGTATGCTAAAAAAGGTGCTTATATCCAAAGATATAAAGGTCTTGGTGAGATGAATCCTGAACAACTTTGGGAAACTACAATGACAAAAGAGAACCGTGTACTTCTTCAAGTAACTATTGAAGATGCTGAGGCTGCTAGTGATGCGTTTACTCTATTTATGGGTGATGAAGTTGAACCTCGTCGTAACTACATCGAAACTCATGCTAAAGATGTTAAACATTTAGATGTTTAACACCCTTTTATGTTACTTCCACAACTAAAAGAGAGGGAATACCGTTTTAAGTTAGCACTTAGGATGGGTGTTCCTATCTTTGTTCTTGTTCTCACTTTAGTTATAGGTACCCTTACAACTAGTTACGAAAATATACAACTTGTTTTATTCACATCTGGTGTGATACTTATTATGAGTATATATTTTATCCTTCACCTTATATATAAAGGGTTTGATGTAAAAATCACAGAGCCTATATCTAAAATATTTACTAGAGATTATCTATATGAATATATAAAAAAAGATATGAGTGGTTCAAAAGATTACACTCTTATTTTGGTAAGTATCAATAATATAGATTATATAAATACCCATTATGGTATTAAAAATGGTGATAAAATTATTTATGAAGTTGCTCAAAATATTATAGATTATATAGAGGGTTTAAATATAGAAAGCTTCCCTATTGGGCATATTAATGGTGCTGACTTTATGATAGGGCTTCGTGGTACAAAGGATCAATATAACACTATATTTGAGCTATTTTGTATTAGAACAAATGAGCTTAAACTAAATAATATAGAGGTCGATATATCTGGAGCTATAACAGATACAAACTTCTCAAAAAATTTAGATTATATGGTTGAGAATCTTTTTGAGATGCAAGAGGAGAATAAAACAAAAAATATAGATCTCAATAGAGATGATATAAATCCAAACGATTTAGAATCTTATGTGATTAACTCAATTGAATCTAAATCTATTAGTATGGCAACACAGGTGATATTTGAGGGTAATACACCTAAAATAAAAGAGTTGTTTGTTAAACTAAAAAATGTGAATGGTAAACTACTCCATCCAATGACTTATATGAAAGTTGTAAATAAGTTAGGTCTTAGAACTCAGTATGATATAATGATTTTAGAAAAAATAGTTTCACATTATGAGTTTGAAGATTCTTTGATGTTAGCTATAAATATAGCACCCTCATCACTTAGAGATAGAAAATTTTTCTTTAAAGTTAGAGAGTTGATAGATGAGAATGAAAAGATTAAAAATAACATAATATTTATTTTAGATGAGATTGGACACTACTCAAATATATATGAATATAATACAATTTTACAATCATTAAAAAATTTAGGTATTAAAATAGCGTTAGATCGATTGGGTATGGTACATTCAACATTTTTATACCTTAGAGATTTAGATGTTGATATTGTGAGATTCGATTCTTTATATACAAAAGATATAACAAATAAAAAATATAATAGTATAATATCTGGATTTAATAGTATGGCACACGAAATAGGTGTTAAAACTTGGATTAAGATGGTTGAGAATCAAGAGAGTAAAGAGTTTGCTGAAAAGATTGGTATAGATTATATCCAAGGCAAACAGATAGCACCATTAATTAAAATTTATGAGGATTAAGATATGAAATATGGGGAAAAAGAGATAAAAGAGTTTAATGTTGAAAAAGATTTAGAGATATGGCCAAATGAGCATGATAAAGATTACTTAATAAAAGTAACTTTACCTGAATTTATGGCTTTATGCCCAAGAAGTGGGTACCCTGATTTCGCAACAATTTATATAGAATATACACCAAATAAATTTGTGGTTGAGTTAAAAGCATTAAAACTTTATATAAACTCATTTATGACAAGATCTATATCTCATGAAAATTCAGCAAATGAGATATTTGATACTATTTATAAAAAAATTGAGCCAAAAAATATGAAATTGGTAGCAGATTTTAACCCTAGAGGTAATGTTCACACTGTCATAGAGATTGATAGTTCGAAGTTTTAAGAAGCGATATGTTTAAAGGTATTTTAAATAAAAAAAAAGAACAAGATAGTGAATGTCTTGAACTAAAAGAAAAAATTTCTCAAATGAATCTTAGTGAGATGAGACTTTATGTAAACGATAATCTAAAAAGTTATGCGATCTCTGAGTGTGGTTTAAAAGAGATTATGAATAGGTTGATCTCTAAAAATGAATCTTCAAAAAGATTTATTGAGAGTGATGCTATGGATTCAAAGATTAAAAAAGCGTTTGATCTTTTTATGCTTATAGGTGAGAGTAAAAAAATGACATCAGCAACTACAAAACTGATGGAGGAGTTTATTAAACTTTATAGTGATTTGATTTTAAAATTTGATAAAGAAAATAAGCAGATTTATGAATCGAAACTTAAAAAATGTTTAATAACAGCGATAGAGAATGTTACAAAGATGGCTTCTTATAAAAATAAGAGTGATCTGCTAGAGAGATAGTTCTTTAACCATCTTTTAGCTTCATTTTTATCTTTTATCTCAAGGTTTAGCTGAGCCTCATAAGCAGATTCTAAAATCTGCTTATATTGTTGTGATGGTTTGATTCCAAACTCTAAAATATCTCTACCTTGAATAAAAGGTTTTGCTTTATTATTTAAAATACCTAGTTTTTTTACCCTTAATTTTAATTCATTAAATAGCTCACTATCAAGATTGTTGTGAATAACCTTTTGATAAATTAAAAATATCTCTATATTTACTTTTGTGGCTAATTTATAAAGCTCAGAATCTGTATATGATTCTTGAAACTCACTTTTATTTAATATCATCACCTCTCTTAATATTTTTTTATCATCAGTTAAATTTGATATAAAGCTAGAAGTTTGTGAAGAATCGAATTTGTAACAGATAGTGGTTAGAATTAAAATAAGTTTTATCTCCTCAGAATCGATTCTTTGTTTTGCCATCATATCTATGTGATTTAAAATATCTTCAAATATGTTGTTACTAAAAGAATCTAGTGGTGCTAGATATTTTAATCCACCTATCGATTTGAGGAGTTTAAACCCTAATGATGGATTCTTGGCTTTTAGAAGTAGTTTTTTTAGCTCACCAAAGATTCTATCTTTTGGTAGCTCATCTAGTAGATTCTTTTTCACCATATCTTCACATAATGTGAATAACTTAGAATCGATTCTTAGATTAAATCTAGCATAAAACTGTACCGCTCTTAAAACTCTTAATGGATCCTCTATAAATTTCTCTTTATCTACAACTCTAAGAATCTTTTTTTCTAAATCTTTAACACCATTAAATGGGTCGATAACTATTTTTTTGATAGTATCGTAACCGATGGCATTGATAGTAAAATCTCTCCTTGAAGATGCTGTTTTAAAATCTAAAGTGGGATCTATCTCCACATCAAACCCTTTATGTCCAGATGATATTTTGTTGTCTTTTCTTGGGAGTGAAAAATCTAAATCTAATCCAGCATAGTTTAATTTAGATACGCCAAAAGATTTACCAACACTATTCACATCACCAAATTCACTAAGAATCGATTCTAGAGATTCAAAAGATTTGATACCATAAACCTCCATATCTATATCTTTACTAGCTATCTTTAAGATCGAATCTCTAACAAAACCACCAACAATTATAGGTGTAGCTCCATTTTGTTGTAGTTTTTGAAATATTTGGTCTAATTTTTTTGGATAATCTACCATCTTCTTTTCCCATTGTGAATAGTTTATAGTTAGTATAGCAGTAGTTTTACGAATCTCTAATTATAATTTAGATATAATCGCGAAAATATTTACCCTAAGTTTCAAATAATAGAAACTAAACAAGGAAACCCTTAATGCAAAAAATTAGAAATATCGCCGTTATCGCTCACGTTGACCACGGTAAAACTACATTAGTTGATGGATTACTAGAGCAATCTGGTACATTTGGTTCACATGAACAACACGATGAAAGAGCAATGGATTCAAACGATTTAGAAAAAGAGCGTGGAATTACGATTCTTTCTAAAAATACAGCTATCCGTTATAAAGATTATAAAATTAATATTATCGATACTCCGGGCCATGCCGATTTTGGTGGTGAGGTTGAGCGTGTTCTTAAAATGGTTGATGGTGTTTTAGTTTTAGTTGATGCTTATGAGGGTGTTATGCCACAAACTAAGTTTGTTGTTAAAAAGATGCTTGCTCTTGGTAAAAAACCGATCGTTGTAATTAACAAGATTGATAAACCATCTGCTGAGCCAGATCGTGTTGTTGATGAGATGTTTGACCTGTTCGCTGATATGGGTGCTACTGATGACCAACAAGATTTCCCAATTATCTATGCTGCTGCTCGTGATGGTATGGCTAAATTAGATATGGCTGATGAAGATGGCGATTTTGAGTGTATCTTTGAAACAATTATCAACGATGTTCCTGAGCCAGAGGGTTCTGCTGAAAATCCACTTCAAGCACAAGTTTTCACACTTGATTATGATAACTATGTTGGTAAAATCGGTATTAGCCGTATTTTTAACGGTACAGTTAGAAAGGGTGATAATGTTATGCTTGCTAAAGCTGATGGTGAGATGGTTAAGGGTAAAATATCTAAACTTATCGGTTTCCACGGTTTAAATCGTATGGAGATAGAACAAGCTGAAGCTGGTGATATCGTAGCATTTGCTGGTATGGAGACTGTTGATGTTGGTGATACTGTTGCTGACCCTGTTAATCCTGTTGCTCTTGATCCTATGCATGTTGAAGAGCCAACTTTAACAGTTGTTTTCGCAGTTAACGATTCTCCACTTGCTGGTCAAGAGGGTAAACATGTAACTTCTAATAAACTTCGTGAAAGACTTGAGTTTGAGATGAATACAAATGTTGCTATGAAGCTTGAAGTTGTTGGTGAGGGTAAATTTAAAGTTTCTGGTCGTGGTGAACTTCAAATTACTGTACTTGCTGAAAATATGCGTCGTGAAGATTTTGAGTTTAGTATCTCTCGTCCAGAAGTTATCGTTAAAGAGATTGAGGGTGTTAAATGTGAGCCTTATGAGCATTTAGTTATCGATGTTCCTGAAGATTTAAGCGGTACTGTTATTGAGCGTCTTGGTAAAAGAAAAGCTGAGATGAAATCTATGTTACCAATGGGTCAAGGTTTCCAAAGAATCGAATTTGAGATTCCAGCTCGTGCTTTAATCGGTTTTAGAGGTCAATTCTTAACTGATACAAAAGGTGAGGGTGTTATGAATCACTCTTTCTTAGAGTTCCGTCCATACTCTGGTGGTGTTGAGTCTCGTTCTTATGGTGCTCTTATCTCTATGACTGCTGGTTCAACTTTAGCATTCTCACTATTTAGTATTCAAGATCGTGGTGTTCTTTTCATTGGTGTTCAAACTGATGTTTATGAGGGTATGATTATTGGTGAGCATTCTCGTTCAAACGATTTAGTTGTTAACCCTATTAAAGGTAAAGCACAATCAAATGTTCGTTCTTCTGGTGCTGATGAAGCGATTAAGCTTGTACCATTTAGAGATATGTCACTAGAGAGAGCTTTAGAGTGGATCGAAGATGATGAGTTACTAGAAGTTACTCCTAAATCTATCAGAATCCGTAAAAAATACTTAACAGAAAATGAGAGAAAAAGACACTCTCGTGGTGGTAAAAAAGATTAATTAATCGCTTAATATAGATAGATACAGTTATATTTGTATCTGTTTATACCTTTTGGTTACACTATTTATCAATAAGATAGATTAATTTAATAATAAATATAAATTTTATTTTTTATAAGATAGAATCTATGAAAATTCAAGGAGATACAATGAATAAAATGGTTAAAATCGCACTTGGTGCTACATTACTATTAACTTTAGGTGCTACAACTGTTAGTGCTAGTCCTGCTAAAGGTCAAAAACTTTATACTAAAAAACTTAAGAGTGCTTGTGGTATGACTGGTGCTGTTGTTGCTGGTAAACATACTCAAGATGAGTGGACTGAAATCAATGATGCTGGTAAACTAGCTGATGAGATTAAAACTATCTGTCCAAATGTAAAAGATAAAGCTCTTAAATCTAAATATCTTCCTCACTACTTTGATTTCTTCAAAGAATATGGAAGTGATAGCGGGAATGTTCCTTCTTGTTAATTTCTCATAAATCACATCTTTAGATGTGATTTATACCTATATTGAAAATATATGTTCAATATTTCATCTTTTCTTCAGATAGATTCCAAATTTAAACAACTTCAAAAATTAAATAAAAATATAATTGTTACTGTAACAACTTCAAATAGAGTTATATTTACACCTTGTGATAACTTTCAACTTATAAAAGAGATATACCATAGCTATTTTGAGTTATATATCTCAAACATCACTTTTAGTTTAGATGGCTCTTTGATGGCATTTAGTGAAGATAATAATATTCACATAGTTGATACAGGGTGTGAACAACTGGTTCAAACTATAAAACTAGATAATGATAGTGTTGAGAGGATGGAGTTTGATTTAGAATCCAGATATATTATCTTCTGTACAAAACTAAAAAAAGTTTACCAATATAAATATGATAAAAATTATGTTATCTCAAGAGAGTTTAGTTTTTCTAAAATAGGTACTATTAGTGATATATATTTTTATGACAATATGGTAGCTATGGGGTCTGAAGATGGTTTTTTATATATAACAAATCTATACTCATTAACAGGTAAGCATATAGTAAAAATCAGTAACTATAAGATAAATAAAATCTATCTAAGAGATAAGCAAACACTACTAGTTGGTGATGATAAAGGTGATATATATATCTATAATCTGTATGGTATGAATCAAACCAAAAGGGTTGAAACAGGTTTCACTACAATTAGTGATATAGTTTTTTTACCTGAGAGTGATTATATATTTGTTGTTGGAGATTCGAATCATATATCTATCTATAATAAAAATAGTATGAGATTAATCTCTAGTAGATATATAGAGTTTTATACCATTATAGAGAAGATAGAGGTGGTAGATAGGTATAACTTAATTATTTTACTAAAAAATGGTTTATTGAAAAAAGTTGTTTTACAAAATCCAAATATATTAGAATCTTTGGTCGTGAATAACTTACTTATTGATGCTTTTAAAATTGTTGAGCAAGATATAATTTTAAAAGATACTAAGCAGTATAAGATTATAGAGGATTCTTACGATAAAGTTTATAAAAAAGCTTTCAATCATCTTTTTAATGGTGATAAAGATAGGGCGATAGAGTTGATAGAGCCTTTTTTAATCATAAAATCAAAGAATCATGAGATAAAGCAACTATTTAGAGCATATCAATATTATGATAGATTCAAAGTTATAATCTCCCAAGAGAATTATCTGATAGCTTATGCTATCTCTAGTAAATTTCCAGCACTTCAAGAGACTACTGAGTTTAATAAAATGGAGAATCGTTTTAAGATTGTGTTTAAAAAAGCTCAACAATTGATTCTAAATGGTGAAGATACAACAGATATTTTAAGTAAATTTATAACAGTTCCACAAAAGAGGGATACCATTAGATTAATGTTAAGGTATAACAACGATTTTATAACTTTTTTAAAAGCGATAGATAGTGATGATTTTAAAACTATTTATAAGAAAATCGAGTTAGATGAATCTTTTTTAAAAATATATGATTTTAAAATTATTGAGGATAAGGTGGAATCTATCCTAAATGATATATCTCTTAAATTAAGTGTTGGAGATTTCGAGTTTGCTTATAAAGAGTTGGGTAGATTTGATGGTATCGATTCTCTAAAAGATAAAATATCTTATCTATATAAATATTGTGATGCTTCAAAAGAGTTACAAAAAGCTTACGATTTAGATAATTTTGTGAAGTGTTATGAAATTTTAGATAACAATATAATTTTAGGTAGAACAGAATTATCTTCCTATTTAGATAAATATTGGAAAAAGATAATATATAAAGCTGAAAATTTTATGTTCAATGGTGATTTTAAGGGTTTGAGGGGTTGTTTGGGTGAGTTGATATCTGTAACTACAAGAAGGGTTAAGATAGGATCACTCCTTAGGGGTTGTTTTTATAATCAGATAGAGATCTTAAGGGTAGAGAAAAAATATATACAATCTGAGAATTTAATCTATTCATTCATAGATATTTTTGGATTAGATGATGAGATATTAGAGTTTATGCGTAACTATGAAGCTTTAACAGGTAGAGATATAGCTATAACTCAGCATCAAAATTTAGAGATAGCTGAGGATTCTTGGATATATTCTGAGTTGATTATGGGTGATTTAGTTCATCATAGAGATGATACTACTAGTGGTATCATCAAACTTATTAACTAGGTTTGAATCTTGAGTTAAAAAACTCTCCATAGATTCTTTTTTGTTTATCGCTTCATCTAGTTCTGGATCTGATCCTTTTGTGTAAGCACCGATTCTTATAAGAACCTCATTTTCTTTTAAAAGTGTATATAATCTTCTAAATTTTAAAACAGCTTTTAGATGCTCCTTTGTAACAATATCGTTCATAACCCTTGAAGCTGAGTTTAAAACATGAACAGGTGGGTAGATTCCAAAATCTGTAAGTTCACGAGATAGTACAATATGTCCATCAAGAATCGATCTTGATTGGTCAGCGATAGGGTCACTCATATCATCACCCTCGATTAAAACAGTAAAAAAGGCAGTTATAGAACCTTTACCATCCTCTTTTCCAGCTCTCTCCATCAGTTGTGGTAAAAGTGTAAGTGAAGATGGTGGATAACCTTTTGATGTTGGAGGCTCACCCAAAGCTAGACCAATCTCCCTTTGAGCCATAGCAAACCTAGTTACAGAATCCATTATAAAAAGAACATCAAGCCCTTTATCTTTAAAATGTTCAGCAACACTCATAGCAGCAAAAGCACCATATTTTCTCATCAGCGGAGAATCGTCACTTGTTGCTACTATGATAACTGTATTTTCAAGATTCCCACCAAGATTCTTTTCTATAAACTCAGGAACCTCACGACCCCTCTCACCGATAAGTGCTACAACTTTTATGGGCGCATCAGCTCCACGAACAATCATACCCATAAGTGTTGATTTCCCAACACCACTACCAGCGAAGATTCCTAGTTTTTGCCCTTTACCACAAGTTAAAAGTCCATCTATACTTTTAACACCAACACTAAAAACTTCATCTATCATACCCCTTTTCATAGCGGGAATAGGAGCTTTTATGATAGGTGAAAGTTTAGATGTTGTTATCTCCTCTTTTCCATCTATGGGTCTCATAAACGGATCAACTACACGACCGAGTAGTGCTTCACCAACAGGGATATTCATACCAGTAGAGTTTAGAAAAACTTTATCTCCTGAGCAAAAACCCTCCACAAAACTAAAAGGTGTGATAAAAAAGGTTTTCCCATCTATCTCTGTAACCATTCCAAAAGTTTCTTGATCTGTATCGTTTGAGACAATCTTAACCATATCACTAATACTTACTTTAAGACCAGTAGCTGTGATTACAGTAGCATTGATTTTAACAACTTCACCAAAAGCTATACCATAGCTTTTAGATGATAGTTTATCTTTGAGGGATTTAAAAGGCATATATTGGCAACTCTAGTATCGAGTGCCAGAGGGTGAATTTATCAAAGAGAAAAATTCACTTCTGGTTTTTTCATCTTTTTTAAATAATCCACGAAGTGCTGAGGATGTTGTTGTTGAGTTGATTTTTTCAACACCTCTCATCTCCATACACATATGTCGAGCTTGAATAACAACAGCTACACCTTTTGGTGCTATTGTATCCATGATAGCATCAGCTATCTGCTCTGTAAGTTGCTCTTGAATCTGCATACGACGAGCAAATACATTTACAACTCTAGGAATTTTAGAGAGACCTACAACTTTACCATCAGGTATATAAGCTACATGAACACGCCCTATAATAGGTAAAAGATGATGTTCACAAGTTGAGTAAAACTCAATATCGCGAACCAAAACCATCTCATCATTTGAGCTTGTAAATAGAGCTTTTTCTAAAATCTCTTTAGGGTTTTCATTGTAACCACCATAGATAAATTCAAAAGCTTTTCTAACTCTCTTTGGTGTATCTATAAGCCCCTCTCTTGTTGGGTCTTCCCCAACATGAAGCATCATACTTCTTACAGCACTTTCAAAAATTATATTTTTATTTTCAGACACTTATATACCTTTTATCTAGTGAACAAATACATTTGGAACGATAAGTGGATACTTTTTCATTTTTCTATATATATGTTTTCTAACAATTTGACGAAGATCATTCTCTAACGCTCTTGTGTTTGAGATAAGACCCTCTTTCATATGGATAAGGAAATGCTCTAATACATCTTCCATCTCTTTAGCGAAATATTTATCTTGTCTATCTGCTACGATACCAAAAGTTGTAACTCTAGGTTTTGCTAACATTTTAGATGTTTGACCATCTATCTGAGCAACAATCATAACAATACCATCAGATGCTAGTTTTTGGCGGTCAAGAACTATATCATCTTCAATTTGGTGGTTGTTTTGGTTGTCTATGTAAGTTTTACCAGTTTTAACAGTTTTAACTTTTCTCATAAACTTAGGAGCGATCTCTATCTGTTCACCATCAGTCATTAGTAAGATGTTTCTCTCAGGAACACCACACATAATACCAGTCTCTTTATGTCTCATAACATGGTTATACTCACCATGAACAGGTAAAAAGAATTTAGGATTTGTTAGGCGAAGCATAAGTTTTTGCTCTTCAATAGAAGCGTGACCAGATACATGAATATCTTTATCAGATGCTACTCTCGCTCCAGCTTTTTGTAGGTGGTTAAGCATACCAGAGATAGAACCCTCATTACCTGGAATCGCACGAGATGAAAGTACGATTAGATCTGTTGGTTTGATTTTGATATGTCTATGTTCACCTATCGACATTCTAAATAGTGCTGAACTTGGCTCACCTTGAGAACCTGTTGTAACTATAAGAACCTCTTTATCATTCATTTGTGAAACTTCATCAGCCTCAATAAAGATATTTTTTGGAAACTTAATGTAGTCATATTGCATAGCGATCTCGATATTTCTCTCCATAGAGCGACCAATTACACAAACTTTACGACCATATTTGATTCCATACTGTATAGCTTGATAAACACGGTGAATGTTTGAGCTAAAAGTTGAAAGTAAGATTCTACCCTCTGCTTTAGCAAATACACGATCAAGTGCTGGACCTACACTAAGCTCAGATGGAGTTGGTAATGGATTGTAAGAGTTTGTTGAATCACTTAGTAAACATAAAACACCTTTATCACCATAGTAAGCAAGTCTATGTAGATCTGCTGTATAACCATCAACTGGAGTGTGATCTATTTTGAAGTCACCTGTATGGATAACAGTACCAGCTTTTGTTGTTATAGCTAAAGATGAAGAATCTATGATTGAGTGAGTCATATGCATCCATTCTATCTCAAAATCTTCACCAATTTGGTAGATTTTTCTTTTTTCAATAGGGTTAAAATGTCTTCTAGCCTCTTTGATATGATGCTCATCAAATTTATTACCAATCATAGCAAGTGGTAATGGTGTAGCATAGATAGGGAATTGCATCTCTTTATAAAGATAAGGCATAGCTCCGATATGATCCTCATGAGCGTGAGTGATAATTACAGCTACAATCTTTTTTCTAATCTCACGAATATAAGAAAAATCTGGTACTAAAATATCAACACCGTGCATATCTTCATCTGGGAAACTCATCCCAACATCAACTAAGATAGCCTCTTTTTCTGTTTCAAAAACTGTGATATTTCCACCAATCTCACCAAGACCACCAAGTGGTGTTATCCGAATCTTAGCATTAGAGTTTAGATCTAATTTGTAGTGTGGATTTAATCTTTTTTTATGTCCATCTTGATTCTTTTGAACAAACGATTTTAGATTTTCATCAACAGGTGTAGGTTGTCTTCTATAACGGTTTTTGCTTTTACTTTTGTTGTTATTTGGCTTACGATTTTGATTCGGTTTGCGGTTTTGATTCGGTTTTTTGTTATTGTTTGTTTGTGGTTTGTTCTCTGTTTGAGATCTGCTCTCGCTAGTCCCTTGATTCTCTTCTGCCATCCAAACTCCCTTTTATTTTTTTATAGAGTTGGTGATAGTCGCTGGTGGAAACTTGATGAGGACGGATAGTTTGTATAAATCCCAGCTCATCATAAGCCGTCAGAAGTTGTGCTTTTTCATACTTACTAGATAGATTTTTCATAAGAGTTTTTCTAGGTTGCGTAAAGGCAACTCTTAACATATCTTCGAAATCTTTGTCACTTCTATCTTTACTTTTTTGTATTAAAAAAACTGCTGAATCTATTTTTGGTTGTGGGTCAAAGGCTGTTGGTGGAACTTTCACAACTATATGTGATTCTCCGACACTTTGGGTTATAATCCCCAAAGAACCAAACACTTTTTCACCAGATTTCGCACAAAATTTCTCAGCAACTTCTAGTTGTACCATTACAAGTATATTTTTACACATCGGATCTGCGAGCGCTTTTAAGATGATGTTTGTCGCGATATAGTAAGGCAGGTTTGCCACTAAATCATACGGCTCATCAATTAAAGAACTCTCCCAAGCTTGAAGAACATCTCCACAGTTTATATGGAGCTGTTTGTTGGCAATCTCTTCTTTAAATTCACTTTGTAACAGTTTACACAAATCGGTATCTACCTCAAAAGCTTCAACACTTTTGACATCTACTAAAAATTTAGTTAAATCACCTAAGCCAGGTCCAATCTCAACAAGTTTATTGTTATTTTTGGGCATCGCTTCGACGATCTTTCTTAAAACAGTTTCATCTTTTAAAAAGTTTTGTCCAAACTTCTTTTTTGCTACAACGCTCTCTTTTTTCATAAAGATGAGTTTATACTAATATTGCTTACATATAGATAATAGTAGTGGATAAATTACTATTTATTCAATTTCTATACAGTTTCTACCATTCTCTTTTGCTTTGTATAGTAATCTATCTGCTCTACTTAAAACAGTATCGATAGTGTCATCTTGTGAAACTTTAGTAACACCAATACTCATAGTTATAAGCTTCTCTTTACAAAAAAGTTTACTATTTTCTATATTTGTTTTAATCTTGTTAGCAACTATGTGAGCATTCTCTAGTGATGTTTCAGGGAGTAGAATCATAAACTCCTCCCCACCCCATCTACAAACCATATCTATCGCTCTGATATTGTTTTTAAGTATATTTGATATTTTGATTAGAATTTCATCACCAAAACCGTGACTACAATTATCATTTACATATTTAAAATAGTCTATATCTAGCATAAGTATAGATAGGTTTATCCCATACCTTTTTACTCTGTTAAACTCTTTTGTTAGCTCTTCATTAAATTTTTTTCTATTATATAATTTTGTTAAATCATCATGAATAGCAAAATATTCTAGTTCGATAGTTTTCTCTTCTAGTTCCAACATAGCTTTGTTTAGTTCTTTGGTTCTCTCTTTGACACGATGTTCAAGCTCTTTTTCTAACATTCTTGATTCAACTGCCATCTCTATACTACTAAAGAGTTTATCTAATGATGTTGGTTTTACATTGTAACCCCTTACACCTAACTCTATCGATTCTTTTAAAAAGTTAGAATCTGTATAGGCAGTTGTGATAACCATAGGTATGCTAGGGTCTATCTTCTTTATCTCCCTTAACATATCTAAACCATTCATCTTTGGCATATGTATATCTGTCACAACTACATCAAAGTTATCTTTAGAATCATCAAAAAAATACTCTTTAAAAATTTTTAACCCATCAACACCATTAGATGTGATTTGGCAGTTTTTAAAGATATTATCCATAACATCGCCACTCAGTTCACGAATCTCATTCTCATCTTCAACATATAATATAGAAATTTTACTCAAGAGTTCTTTATTCATAACAGCATTGTATCATATAAAAATTTATTAAAAGATATTATGATTAAATTTTATATTAGTAATACATAAACATAACTTTAGTCTCTTATAGTATAATTCCCATATATTAAAAGAGGCTCGCTACTATGAACTATTTCGCAAAAAGAATTATCCCATGTCTTGATGTTAAAGATGGACGCGTTGTTAAAGGTGTCAATTTCATTGGTTTAAAAGATGCTGGTGACCCTGTTGAGGTTGCTCGTCGTTATAATGAAGAGGGTGCTGATGAACTAACATTTTTAGATATAACAGCATCAAGTGATAACCGTGATACTATTGTAGATATAGTAAAACAAGTAGCTCAAGAGATTTTTATACCACTAACAGTTGGTGGTGGGATTCGTAAAGTTGATGATATTTACAAACTTTTAAATGTTGGTTGCGATAAAGTGAGTGTAAACTCCGCTGCTATAAAAAGACCTGAACTTATAAATGAGGGTGCTAAAAGATTTGGTTCTCAGTGTATCGTAACTGCGATAGATGTGAAAAGAACATCAAATGGAACTTACCATGTATTTTTAAATGGTGGTCGTGTAGATACTGGTCTTGATGCTGTTGAGTGGGCTAAAGAGGTAGTCGATCGTGGTGCTGGTGAGATTCTACTAACATCTATGGATGCTGATGGTACAAAATCTGGGTTTGAGTTAAACATCACTGAACAAATCTCTAAAGCTGTAAATGTTCCAGTTATTGCTTCTGGTGGAGCAGGGACAATGGAACATATAAAAGATGCTTTTGATTGTGGTGCTGATGCTGCTCTTGCTGCTTCTATCTTTCACTACAAAGAGATAGATATTATGGACTTAAAACATTATCTTCATGATAACAATATCCCTGTAAGATTATAGTATGATAATCTGTGCTGGAAATAATGAAAACTTTAGTTTTGCCCAACCTATGGGGGTGGGGCTAATTGAAACTGCTATGAATCTTACTCGCCTTTGCCTTTTTGATAAACCAGAGTTTATACTTTTTGTAGGGACTGCTGGGAGTTATGGGAATCATAAGATTTTTGATATAGTAGAATCTAAAACAGCCTCAAACATAGAACTCTCTTTTTTAACTAATGATGCCTACACACCTTTAGATAATGTAGTTTCAACAAACATAACTAACAAAAAAGATGTAGTTATAAACTCATCTAATTACATTTCAACTAACAAACAACTAACCCAGAAGTTTTTAAAGTTAGGAATCGGAATTGAAAATATGGAGTTTTTTTCAGTTTTAAAAGTAGCAGAGGAGTTTAATATCCCAGCTGGTGGAGTTTTTTGTGTAACAAACTTTACAGATGAAGATGCTCATAACGATTTTTTAAAGAATCATGACAAAGCTAAAGAACTTTTGACTGAGCATGTAAAAAGAAGAATCAAAGAGTTAACATCCCATAACCAAGAAGGACAAATAAAATGAAACCATCACTAATGGACTACACTCAAAAAGAGTTAATGGGGATGATAAAACCATCATTTCGCGTAAAGCAGATATTTGGTTGGATCTATCATCAGTATGCTGATAATTTTGAAGATATGAAAAATATCCCCAAATCGCTAAAAGCTGAACTCTCTGAAAAGTTTGTAGTGAATCCTCTTACTATTGTGAATAAAGAGGAATCTAGTGATGGAACGATTAAATATCTTCTTCAACTACAAGATGGTAAAACTATGGAAGCTGTTTGGCTCAAGATGAAAGATGCTCAAGTTGATGATAATGGTGAAGTTTTTCAAGAAGCGAAATATACTATTTGTGTATCTACACAAGTTGGTTGTAAAGTAGGATGTTCATTTTGTTTAACTGCTAAGGGTGGATTTACTAGAGATTTAACTGCTGGTGAGATAGTGGCACAAGTGGTAACTCTAAAAAAAGATAATGACCATAAACATAACCGTAAAATAAACATTGTTTATATGGGGATGGGTGAGCCGTTAGATAACCTTGATAACTTAGCAAAAGCGATAGAGATTTTTCAAGAGGATGAGGGGCTTTGTATTGGTGGGAAACGACAAACTGTTTCTACAAGTGGACTAAGCTCTAAGATAGATAAACTAGGAGAGATGGATTTAGGTGTTCACATAGCTATCTCACTTCATGCTGTTGATGATGAGCTTAGAACTGAACTGATTCCGATGAACAAAGCACACAATATCAACTCAATTATAGAAGCAGTAAAAAGATTCCCAATAGACACAAGAAAAAGAGTTATGTTTGAATATCTTGTGATTAAAAATAAAAATGATGATTTAGGAAGTGCTAAAAAGCTTGTAAAACTTCTTAGTGGAATCAAAGCAAAAGTAAATCTAATCTACTTCAACCCATATCCAGGTACTAACTATGATAGGCCTCAGAGGAAAGATATGGTGGCTTTTCAAGAGTATTTAGTAAAACATGGTTTACTCTGTACCATTCGTGATTCTAAAGGAATCGATATAAGTGCTGCTTGTGGGCAGTTGAAAGAGAAAACTGAAGGGGAAGAATAATGAGTGGTGTAGATATATTTGAGGTTGTATTTTTAGTTGTTGTATTTTTAGTTGGGGTGATAGGGTTTATAAAAGCAGCCACAAGTGAAGATTCTAAAGAATCTTAAAAATTATAGTGATTGTAATTATTTTGAGATAAAATATTGTTAAAATTTTAAAAAAGGATATATTATGGCAGAAAAAATGGATTCAGATAGAATCAAAGAGATATATAAACTTTGTAAAAATCATTTTGGTGATGTTCAATTTGTAGGTATTAAATATCATAACAAAATAGGTTGGATGGCAAAAGCGCAACTTGGTGCTGATTTTGAAAATTTAACAGCTGATGGAAAAACAAGTACAGATGCTCTTAGAAAACTTAGAGATCGTGTTAAAAAAATTATGAAAAGATATAATGGGGTTTAGAGTTTATCTAAAACTATAAAAGTGTAAAACGACCAACACACCAGGGAGGTCGTTTATGGGTGTAATAATACCTTAGTTTTCTTATATATATATTAGAGTTCTTAGATAAAAAAATCTCTCACTTTTTGTTAATCACATAAACTTTCCAGCTATTCACATATTGCTCTAAGATGTGAATAGCTTATATGTTTCACATGAAACATTATCTTAACTCTATACTATCTTCTATCTCTTTTATAAAATCAACTTTGCTTTTGAAATTGTATCTTTTTTCATATAGTTCAAACTCTAACTCATTAGCATGAAGAAGAAGTCTTGAAGCACCACTCTCTTTTATCCTCTCATTTGGTGTTATAACTCTATCAAGATATTTAACAATATTTTCTTCCGATTGTCCATAGATAGGATCTCCAACTATTGGATGTTTCATGTGAAACAAATGAACACGAATCTGATGTTGCCTACCAGTATGTGGTGAACACTCAACTAGAGTCATATCATTTTGTGGAAAATATTTTAAAGGTTTAAATGTAGTTTTTGATGGTTTTCCAGATTCATCAACTTTAACTACCATCCTAACTAAAGCACTTTGGGCTTTAAAACGCAAAAGGGGAGCTTCCATAGTTATAGAATTTTGAAATTTACCATGAACAAGAGCTAGATATTTTTTTTTCATATCTCTCTCTTGAAACATCATCTTTATATCTCTTTCACTTTTTTTGTTTTTAGAACATAAAACAAGACCACTTGTTTCTTTATCGATTCTATGTGCTATGTTGGCATCCATTCCAAATTGATACTTTAGTTCATCTATGAGAGAATAGGGTGTTTTTTTAGTTTGGGGATGAACTAAAACACCACTAGGTTTATCAAATAGAACAAACTGATCATCTATATGATTAGGAATAAGCCCCTTAGTTATAGGTTCAAAATATATAAACTCTATCTCTCCCTCTATCTCCTCAGATGTTTTTGTCATAGGTTCACCATCAACTAAAACTCTCCCTTTTGAGATAAATCTTTGAGCTTCTCTTTGTGGATAACCAAATTGTTTAATTAAAAATATAACAGCTTTTTGTTTGTTTTCAACAAACATTTTTTTCTTTACAAATGGCAAAATTCTACCCCTTTTTTAAAGATATTTACAACATCTTTTTACTATAATTCATTTACAAAAAATGACTTTTATTTATGCTATCTTAGCATAATATTTTCAGATAACAATCATAAGGATTCAACAAATGATCGATAGATATTCAAGACCAGAGATGGCAGACAAATGGACTTACCAAGCAAAATATCAAGCATGGTTAGATGTAGAGAAAGCTGTTGTTAAAGCGTGGGCAAAATTAGGGAAAATTCCACAAGATGATGCTGATAAAATCGTAGCAAATGCTGGTTTTGACATCAAAAGAATTGATGAGATTGAAGCAGTAACTCGTCATGACCTTATCGCTTTTACAACTTCTGTATCGGAAACTCTTGGTGAAGAATCAAGATGGTTCCACTACGGTATGACATCTTCAGATACTATCGATACAGCAGTAGCAGTTCAGATGAAAGATTCTTTAGAGTTAGTTATCAAAGATGTGAAGATGATTATGGAATCGATCAAAAAAAGAGCTGAGGAACATAAGATGACTCTTATGGTTGGTAGAAGTCATGGAATCCATGGTGAGCCTATAACATTTGGTCTTGTGTTAGCTGTTTGGTATGATGAGATGGCTCGTCATTTAGAGAACTTAGAACAAACAATGGATGTTATTTGTGTTGGTCAAGTTAGTGGAGCTATGGGTAACTTTGCTCACGCACCGTTAGAGTTAGAGGAGTACACTTGTGAAGAGTTAGGTTTAAAACCAGCTCCAGCTTCAAACCAAGTGATTCAAAGAGATAGATATGCTAGACTTGCTACTGCTTTAGCTCTTATGGCTTCATCTATTGAAAAATTTGCTGTTCAAGTTCGCCATTGGCAAAGAACAGAGGTTTATGAGTGTGAAGAGTTTTTTGCTAAAGGGCAAAAAGGTTCATCTGCTATGCCTCATAAAAGAAATCCGATTCTTACTGAAAATATTACAGGTCTTGCTCGTATGATTAGAGCTTATGCGACTCCAGCTATGGAAAATGTTGCTTTATGGCATGAAAGAGATATATCTCACTCATCAACTGAGAGATTTTGGTTACCAGATGCTTTTATCACAACTGACTTTATGCTTCACCGTATGAACAATGTTATAGCAAACTTAACTGTTTATCCTGAAAATATGATGAAAAACCTTAACCTTACTGGTGGGCTTGTTTTCTCTCAAAGAGTTCTTTTAGAGCTTCCACTTCAAGGTGTAAGTCGTGAAGATGCTTATAAAATTGTTCAAAGAAATGCTATGAAAGTTTGGGAGGAGATTCAAAATGGTCGTCCAACTACAAATGAGAAAGGTGAATCTTTATACCTTAACCACCTTTTAGCAGATGAAGAGCTTAGAAGTAAACTAAGTGAAGAGCAAATTAGAGAGTGTTTTAACTACGATTATTATACTAAAAATGTTGATAGCATTTTCAAAAGAGTTTTTAAATAAACCACTATAAATCTCATCTCTTTATGAGGTGAGATTCTTTTATACAACTACTTAATTAGGATTCTAAATCAAGTGGATGCCAGTCTATTTGGCTTAGAATCTCTTTTTAGTTGAACCCAAAATACTTTAATATGGATATGCCTTAATGATAACAGTTATAAAAAGAAATGGTAGAACAGAACCTTTAGATATTACAAAAATCCAAAAATATACAGCAGATTCTGTTGTGGGATTAAACAATGTTTCCCAAAGTGAATTAGAAGTTGATGCTCACATACATTTTAGAGATGGAATCACATCAAAAGAGATCCAAGAAACACTTATAAAAACTGCTGTTGATAAGATAGATATAGACGCACCTGATTGGACTTTTGTAGCCTCTCGTTTATTTTTATACAATCTTTATCATCAAGTAAATGGATTCTCAGGTTACGATTCTTTAAAAAAATATTTTCTTAGAGGTGAAAAAGAGGGGCGAATCCTTTTAGGTTTAAAAGAGATGTATGATCTTGATGAGCTAGAGAAACATATAAAACCTGAGAGAGATTTACAGTTTAACTATCTTGGTGTTAAAACACTTTATGATAGATACCTAATTAAAGATTCTAACTCAAACCCGATAGAATTGCCACAACATATGTTTATGGCGATAGCTATGTTTTTAGCTCAAAGAGAGGAAAACCGTCAAGAGTGGGCTATTAAATTTTACGATATGATAAGTAAGTTTGAGGTTATGTTAGCAACTCCAACACTATCTAATGCTAGAACAACAAGACATCAATTAAGCTCTTGTTATATAGGTTCAACTCCTGACAATATAGAGGGTATCTTCGACTCTTATGCTGAGATGGCTATGCTTTCTAAGTTTGGTGGTGGAATCGGTTGGGATTGGACAGAGATTCGTTCTATGGGAAGTTTTATAGATGGACATAAAAATGCTGCTGGTGGAACTGTACCATTTCTGAAAATAACTAACGATATTGCTATCGCAGTTGACCAGTTAGGTACAAGAAAAGGTGCTATTGCTGTTTATATGGAGCCTTGGCACATAGATATAAATGACTTTTTAGACCTTAAAAAGAACTCTGGTGAGGAGAGAAGAAGAGCTCATGACCTTTTCCCAGCTTTATGGTTAAATGACCTTTTTATGGAGAGAGTTCAAGAGAACGGTTTATGGACACTTTTTGATCCTTACGATTGTAAAGAGTTAGCAAAACTTTATGGTGATGATTTTAACAAAAGATATGTTGAGTTAGAAAATGATGAATCTATACTAAAAGAGACTATAAAAGCTAAAGATCTATGGAAAAAGATTCTAACATCATACTTTGAGACTGGTTCACCTTTTTTATGTTTTAAAGATAATGCTAACAGAGCTAACCCTAACGACCATTATGGTGTTATTAGAAGTTCAAACCTTTGTACAGAGATTTTTCAAAATACAGAACCAAACCATTACAAAATAAAATTTATTTTTGAAAATGGTGATAGTATCAGTTATGAAGAGAATGAGATGGTAAAACTAGATAGTGGTTTAGAGAAACCTGCTAAAAAGGTTACTGCTCTTGATTCTCTTGGTGGTATGCCAATTTTTGTTGTAGAGAAAGAGAAAATTGATGGACAAACTGCTGTTTGTAACTTAGCATCTGTAAACTTTTCTCGTGTTAGTACAACTGAAGATATAGATAGAATCGTACCAACAGCTATCCGTTGTTTAGATAATGTGATTGACTTAAACTTTTATCCTGTTGAAAAAGTAAAAAGAACAAATATGAGAAGTCGCTCTATTGGTCTTGGTGTTATGGGTGAATCTCAAATGTTAGCTGAGAGTGGAATCCTTTGGGGAAGTGATGAACACTTTAAGAAAATAGATGAACTTATGGAAGCTGTTAGTTTCAATGCTATCTCTGCTTCTGCTGACTTAGCAAAAGAGAAAGGTGCTTACCCTGAGTTTGCTGGTTCAAAATGGTCTAAAGGGATTATGCCTCAAGACCATGCTAATGTTGAAACATTAAATTTAGTTGAGAATGGTGGACTTTTTGCTTCATCTTACGATTGGGATTCGCTTCGCTCAAAAGTAAAAGAGCAAGGTTTAAGAAATGGTTACTTAATGGCTATTGCTCCTACAAGTTCAATCTCGATTCTTACAGGAACTACCCAAGCGATAGAGCCAGTATTTAAAAGAAAATGGTTTGAGGAGAATCTTAGTGGATTGATTCCTGTGGTTGTACCTAAGTTATCTCCAGATACTTGGAGCTACTATACACCAGCTTATGATTTAAACCAAACTGTTCTTATAAAAGCTGCTGCTATTCGTCAAAAATGGATAGATCAAGGTCAAAGTTTAAATATTTTTATCACACTTGATAAAGCTAGTGGTAGATACTTAAATGAGATCTATATGTTAGCTTGGAAACTTGGACTTAAATCAACTTATTATCTCCGTTCACAATCACCAGAGATGGCTAATGATGTTGAAGATAGAAGTATGGAGTGTGTTGGTTGTCAGTAGTCTCAATGAAACCTTTAAAAGATTTAAAAAAGTTTTTAGATAGGTTTTGTCATTTTGTAGATTCTGAGATAAGGGAGATTAAGATAGTTGATGCTTCAACTATCTTAGTTACTTTAACGGCTCAAGATAGTGCTAGAGATTTTGATTGGGTTAGTGTTGAGCTTGAGTTTAATGGTGTAGAAGATGCTAAATTATTAGATAATTCCAAATTGGGGTTTGTAGATATGGAAGATGGTATAACTATTGCTAGTGATGAAGATAGATATAGTTTTGGGGTTGGTCGATACTCCAGTATAGCTAGTATAAAGAACTCTTCATGTTATATAGAATGTTTAAATATTAAATATGGAGAGGGTCTATTTTAATTTTAAGGAAGTATTAATGAGTTATGAAGTTAAAGGTCATATTTTAGGATTTGAAAATATGACACATGTAGATCTTATTGAGGTTGATGATCTTTTTTCAACAATGATAGATTCTAACAATAAAGATATATCTTTTACAATAGTAAATCCATATAAACTTAGAGAGTACTCTTTTGATTTACCATCAGATGTAAAAGTTCTTTTAGATATAGATAAAGATTCTAATGTTCATGTTTATAATATAGTTATGATTCAAAAACCATTAGAAAATTCAACGATAAACTTTTTAGCACCACTTATTGTTAACCTTGATAATAACACTATCGCTCAAGCTGTTTTAAAACAAAAAAGACATCCTAATTTTGGGTATAATGAGACTATAATATCATTTAAAAAGTAGGCAAATTATGAAATACCTTGTGACAGATGATTCTAAATTAGCAAGACTTAGTTTAGTAAAATCGTTAAAATCTTTCGTTGGAGATGATTCTGAAATTTTTCAAGCATCTAATGGAGCAGAGGCAATAGAGATTGTTAAAAATGAAAAAGTAGATATTGTTTTTTTAGATTTAACAATGCCTGTTATGGATGGATATGAAGCTTTACCAAAGATAATGGAGTTCAATCCTAAAACTAAGGTTGTAGTTGTTTCAGCAGATGTTCAAGAGAGAGCTAAAACAAGAGTTATCTCACTTGGTGCTCAGTTTCATGTTCAAAAACCTATCAATGTTGATAAGATGAAAGATATACTAGAGATGTTATAAAATGGAAGAAATAGTACTGACTGAAGATGAGCAAGATGTTCTTCAAGAGTTAATAAATGTAGCTTATGGTAATGCGACAGCAGTGGTGGCTGAGATGCTAGATGCTTTTGCTACACTTAGTATCCCTAAGATAAACATTATGCCAACTAAACAGTTACTAGAGGAGTTCTACCATAAAAAGAACTCTAGTTATTTTTTCTCTACACAAGCTTTTATAGGTGATTTTAGTGGTGAAACAGCTTTCTTTTTAGATGAGGATAGTGCGTTAAACCTCGCAAAACATTTAGAGTTAGAATCTGATGAAGATATAGATGATGCTATACTTGAATTGACAAATATATTAACATCATCACTAACAACAAGGTTAGCTGAGGAGATGGATACTCAGGTTAGTTTTGCTTTACCAAGTATTAGCAAAATTCCCCTAAATGAGATAGATAAAATTAAAACTTTTCAGCAATATTCACAAGTGATTGTAATAGAAACTGAGCTTAATTTTGAAGATCAAAAAATAAATGGTGAGATATTTATATTAACTAAAGATGGATCAATAGAGTGGCTCAAACAACAATTGAACAAGATATTAGAAGCCTTGATATAGATAAAAAACTTATCTCTAGTATAGATAATGGTATAGTTATTTTAGATGATAAGCTAGAGATTTTTTACTATAACAGATGGTTAGAGTTACATACAGGTATAAAACAAAAAGATGCTATCTCTAAGAGATTAGACCAACTTTTTTGTGATATCAATGTAAAAACTTTACAAAGAAAGATAAAAACAGCTTTAAGATTAGGTACACCAACTTTTTACACCTCAAACACATCAAAATATCTTATACCTATAAAAATAGATCAAATAAAGATACTAAACTATTCATATATGCAACAAGATGTTAGTATTATCCCTTTTGATGATGATAAAAATTTAGTAGCTATAATTATAACAGATCAAACAGATATGGCTAACACAAATGCTTTACTTCAAGAGAAGATTCAAGAGATTCAAAAACTAAATTGTGAGCTTATTCAAGAGAAAGATACAATCAACAAAAAAGTTTTACTTATTAAACTTGATAAAAATTATTTTATAAAAGATGTATCTCAGGCTTATTTGGAACTGATAAACTATCTAAAAGATGAGTTGGTTGGAAGTGATTTTTTTCTTTATGAGAGGTTACATATTAAAGGTGATTTAAAAGAGAAAATCTATCAAAATATGGAAGATAAAAAAGTTTTTAATTTTGAGGAGAAAACTCTTAGTAAAGATGGTAAAGAGCTTTGGATGAAAAACACTTTAGTACCTGAGTATGATTATAATGGTAATCATATAGGTTTTATTATCTTTAGGGAAAATATTACTGATGCTAAAGAGTTACATATATATCAAGATAAGCTTTTAGTAAACTCAAGAAGTTCTGCTATGGGTGAGATGATAAGTATGATAGCTCACCAATGGAGACAACCGTTATCTGTTATAAATATAATTGTATCAACATTAAAAATAAAAAAAGAGTTAAATCTTTTAGATAAAGAGGCTGAATTAGAATCTTATGCTAAGATAGAGGATACTGTGGAGTATCTATCAACTACAATAGATGATTTTAGAAACTTTTTTAAGAAAAATAAAGTTTTAACTAAGGTATCATTATTTACAATTATAGAGAGATCTACATCTTTATTGAAAGGTGAGATGAAGTTACAAGAGATAGAGTATATTCAAAATATAGATGAGAATTTAGTTATAGAGACATATAAAAATGAGCTTATTCAAGCTACTATTAACTTTATAAAAAATTCCATCGATGCTTTTGAAAACAGTGGTGATAGGGATAAAAGAATTGTGCTAGATGTTATAGATTTCTCTACACATATAACTATCAAAATCAATGATAATGCTGGTGGGATTAATGAAAAAACTATTGGTAGAATCTTTGAACCATATTTCTCTACAAAATCTAGTAATGGTACAGGATTGGGTTTATATATTAGTAAAACAATAATTGAAAAACATCTAAAAGGTCAATTAACTATCACAAGTGGTGATGGTGAGACAAATGTAATTATAGAATTACCATATAAAATTTATGATAAAGGAGATAACGATGAGAGTAGTTTGTCCACACTGTCTTAGTGTAAATAATGTTCCACTAAAAGATTCTTATAAAAAAGCCAACTGTGGTAAGTGTAAAAACTCACTTCTTGATACAAAGCCCATAGAGCTAACAAGTGGTAATTTTGATGAGGTGATTGTAAATAGTGATATACCTGTGATTGTAGATTTTTGGGCACCTTGGTGTGGACCTTGTAAAATGATGGGTCCTGTGTTTGAGAGAACTGCTACAAAGTTTCCTTTAAAAACACTATTTGTAAAAGTAAATACTGAAAATGAGCAACAACTAGGTGCTAGATTTGGAATCAGAAGTATCCCAACTTTGATGATTTTTAAAGATTCTAAAGAGGTTCATAGAGTTAGTGGAGCTTTAGATGAAACAAGCTTAACACAGCTTGTTTCACAGTTTAATTAAATTACTTAATATAAGAGCAACAGTAATCAGTAACTGTTTTGATTTTTAGATCAAAAGATGAGTTAGCTGGAACATTAAATGTTTCAGGTGTGTTTAGAGTTTTCCACTCTTCATTTGGGAGTTTAATCTCTAACTCACCACTCATCATCTCCATAATTTCAGCTTCATTTGTACCAAAAGTGTATTCACCTGGAAGCATAATCCCTAGAGATTGGATACTACCATCACTTAGTTCAATAGTACGAGAAGTTACTTTTCCATCGTAGTAGATATTTGCTTCTTTTACAACATTTACATTTTCTAATTTTGCCATTCTTTTTCCTTATTTTATTTTTGATATGATAACCTAGAATTACATAAATTAAAGAGTTTATGATAAAATTTTAGTATGAAAAAAACAATCTTATTATTAACAATAACTACGCATCTTTTGGCTTCTCTTTCTGATACTGTTCACTCAAGTGTTTCTACATTTTATGAAAGTAAAGATTTTTCAAATTCTTTACAGAAAAAAGATGGACAAATTTATGGAATTGGGATAGATCTTCATAGGAAGGGTTCAACATATAAAATCACTTATGAAAGTGGTAATAATAATACAAAAAAGCCATCACTTCAAACAGATTTAAAAACAGAAAAATTATTTTTAAGATATGGATATAGATTAAATGATAACTTCGAAGTTCATATAAATTATGTAAATATTTTAAATGATAATATAGCTATAACAGATGGTGGTGTAGCTTATGGATTTGGTATTACATCAAATATTAACAAAAAGCTATCTACTGATATAACACAGTTTTATACGAACTATGATGATTTTGATGTTTATCAGAGTGATCTTAGAGTAGATTATAAAATGAAGTTTAATGATTTTAAAATAAAACTTAGTTCAATTACAAAATATATAAAAATTGATGAAAAAAGTGTTAATGGCTTTATAAAAAATGCTGATGAAAATTATTTAACAACTGCTTTAAGATTACACACTCATTATAACAGTTATCATCTTGGAATTAGTGGTTATCTTGGTAAAAGAGCATTCGCAATTATGAATGATGGTACGAAGATACAACATCATGCTATGGAGTTTGATAGAACATATGCCATTGGTATTGGTAAGGTTATTGATAGTTATGTTTTTCGTTTTCAGTATATCTATCAACGAGCTACAGAGCTACCAAAACTGAATCAAAATGTGGATGTAAAAGTGTTTAGATTAGTTGGGAACTATAAATTTTAAGATGAAATATCCAAATGAGTGGACTCAAAAAGAGTTTTTAGAGAATAAAATAGAGTTAGAAAAAGCTGGTGTAAAAGTTTTGTTGGTAGATACCATTTTATCACCTATTGATAAAGCTAATACGGTAGTTTATAATCCATATGAATTAAAAAATGAACCTGATGGTAGTGTTTTTGTATTTTACTGTGATACGGGAAAAGCTACTTACGATAGACTACAAGAGTATAAAGATAAATTTCCAAATCACCATTGTATCTCACTAAAAGGTGGAAGAGGGTACTGGAGAAAAAATATGATGATTTTAGATGATAGATAAGCATATAGATGATTTTTTGGTATGTCTTGATGAGAAGAGATTTTATGATGCTCATGAGAGTATAGAATCTGTTTGGTTTCCTAGACGGTTTGAAGATTGTGATGAGGTAAGATTACTAAAAGGTTTTATAAATGCTGCTGTTAGTTTTGAGTTAAACAAACGGGGAAGAGCTAAACAGAGTGAGAAAGTTTGGAAAAATTATATAAAATATAGACCACTTTTATATAAAATAGAATCTAAAAATCTAAATAGTTATCATTATGTCGCTAGATATATTGAAAAGTTAAAATATGGTCTATAAAAATAGTAGATTTAAGTGTATAATCTGTTTTAAATTTTAATTTAAAAAATAGAGGAATATATGAAAAAAATATACTTAAGTGCTTTATTAGTAAGTTCATTAGTTATGGCAGAAGATACAAAATATGATGAGAGTAACAAACTTATAACACATACAGAGTTTGGTTATATAAGTACAACAGGTAATACAAATACAAAAACTTATGCTCTTGATTCTAAAATCAAAAAAGGGTTTGATAAACATCTTTTTGCTTTGTCATTTGATGGTCAATATGCTGAGGATTCAAATGTTGAAACTAAAAACAAATATCTTTTAGAGCTTACTTATGATTATGAATTAACAGATAGATTAGGTTTTAAATATCTATTTGGTTATAAAGATGATAAATTCTCTGGTTATAACTACCAACTATATACTGGACCGGGGGTTTCATACAAAGCTATAAAAACATCTACTCAAAATCTTTCGGTAGATTCAATCATATTATATTCTAAAGATAAGTTTGAAGATGTAGATTACGATTCTGCTGATAATATAATAGCTTATCCAAATCCAGACAACATAGCGATCGCTCGTACAACTAAAGGTGATACAGATAACTATACATCTTTTAGACTTAATGCTGTTTATGAATGGCAAGTTCTTGAAGATCTTAAATTTACACAAGATGTTAGTTATAGAACAGAGGTTAATGATATGGATAACTATTTTGTAAATTCAAAAACAGCATTTAGTAGTAAAATATCTGATATGTTTTCAGCTGGTATAAGCTATAAAGTAGATTATGTAAATATGGAAGCTGATGGTAAAAAGCCAACAGATAAAACTTTAACTGCTACTCTTTCGATAGATTATTAATTTTATTGTGGTTGAACTTTTTTAGCGTGAAGATATAACGAAAAGAACGATATTAAAGCAAAAATAGTGGAGCTTAAAAATATATATGTTGGATAGTTTTGGTAGATATACCCAGCTATCAATGCTCCACTAAAACCACCAAGTCCGTATGTGATTCCTGAAAAAAATTGTTGTGCTAATGCTTTATGTTTGTATAGATTATAGAGATAGCTTATAGATGCGGAGTGAAATAGTGCGAAACTTAATGCATGAAGTGATTGTGAAAAAAATAGTATAGCTATATTTTGTGGAAACATAAAAACTAATAACCATCTAAAAGCGGTAGCAAGTGTTGTTATTTGTAGTATTGCTATAAGGTTGTTATGTAAAAATTTACCTTGATAATAAAGCATAAATATCTCAGCTAAAACACCAAAGCTCCATAGATAGATAGTGATATCTAAACTTACACCGTTATTTGTTTCATATATAGTAAAGAAGTTATAAAATGAACCAAAACTCACCTGCATCATCGTTAACCCTAACCATAATCTCCAATCTTTTAAAAGATCTATATCGTTTACTATCTCCTCTTTATTTTCCTCTTTAGCTTTACCATCTTTTGCGATAAAAAATGAAAATATCGCAGTAATAAATGTACCAGCTAATAGATAGTTTAAAGCAGTTTCTGGTGAACTCATAAATTTCACTAAAACCATAGCTACAAGCACAAAACCGATAGAACCAAAGAGTCTTATCTTTCCATATCTCTCTTTACCTATACGGCTTAGTGATATAACCTCTATATAAGGTAAGATAAGACTTAGCCCTATACCTAATCCTATGTTTGATATAAGAAGCTTATAAAAGCTATCTAGTGAGAAATAAAAACTGATAGAACTTATAAGCATAATGATAATGGCGATGTTGAAGTTTTTTATATCTATCTTTAGTCCATTTAAAAATGCGAAAGGTAATAAAAATCTCACCAATGGACCAGCAGCAAAGATAGCACCTATATCGGTAGCTGAGTACCCATACATAGCTAACACTTTAGGCATAAATATGACATATACTCCAACAACACCAAAATAGAAAAAGTAAAATAAAGAGAGTAATGTTGACATAGATTTTTGCCTTAAAATAGTATTTTTAGTATTCTAACATAAAAGGATTAGGTAGTTTACTAACGATTAACTTATATTTATTATAATTTCAACATCTCAATATGTTTTCCTCCCCTTTTCATATGAGATAAAATATACTCCAAACAATTATTATAATTTCAAGCTTTTACTCCTTTTTAGCTTGAAATTTTATGTTAAAATCCCTTTATGAAAATAATACTCACAACACTCAATTCACGATACACACATAGCTCTATTGGTCTTAGATATTTGTATGCCAACTTAAAAGAGCTTCAACAAGATTCTAAGATTTTAGAGTTTAGTATAAATGATGCTATTCAGACAATCGCTGAAAAGTTACTTTTTGAAGAGCCTCAGATTATTGGGATAGGGGTTTATATATGGAATGTTACTTATGTTAGTGAACTGATTCATATCCTAAAAAAGATAGCTCCAGAAGTTACAATTATATTGGGTGGTCCTGAGGTTACCCACGAGCCTTTTAGAGTTAATCTTGATGTTGCTGATTATATAGTTCAAGGTGAGGGGGAAGATTCTTTTTACAAACTTTGTTCTCAACTTATAAATAAAGAGGTTGTTGAATCTAGAATTGTAAAGATGAGTATGCCATCTTTAAAGGAGTTAACTCTCCCTTATCAATACTATACAGATGATGATATAAAGAACCGTTATATCTATGTAGAGATCTCTCGTGGTTGCCCTTTTGCTTGTGAGTTTTGTTTATCTTCTATGGATGAGAAAGTTCGTGCTTTTAATCTTGATGAGGTTTTATGTGAGTTTCAAAAGTTATGGGATAGAGGTGCTAGAAACTTTAAGTTTGTAGATAGAACTTTTAACATCAATATAAAAACAGCAAATAAGATTCTTGATTTCTTTTTAGAAAAAGATGAACCATACTTTGCCCATTTTGAAGTGATTCCAGACCATTTTCCAGATTCTTTAAAAGAGAAAATAAAACTATTCCCACATGGTGCTTTACAGCTAGAGATAGGGATTCAAACTCTAAACTTAGAGATAGCAAATAATATATCAAGACAACTAAAACTAGATAAAATAAAACAAAATATTAGATTCTTAGAGAATGAAACTGAGGCTCATATACACCTTGATTTGATAGTTGGATTACCAGGGGAGAGTTTGGAGAGTTTTGGGGCTAATCTTGATAAGTTAGTATCACTTAGTTCTTGTGAGATTCAGCTTGGGATACTTAAAAAACTATCTGGAACTTTCATAAATCGTCACGATATAGAGCATAGTATGGTTTATAGCGATATTCCACCTTATGATATTTTGAAAAACAATCAACTTTCATTTAATGATATTCAGATAATGAAAAGGTTTGCTAGATTTTGGGACTTAACTTACAATAGTGGTAATTTTAAAAATAGTGTGAAGCTGATTTGGGGTGATGGTAGTGTTTATGAAAACTTTTATGCTTTTGGGATCTGGATGTATGGTGAAACAGATTCAACTTGGAAAATCTCACTCCAAAGGTTAGGTG
>Ga0256837_1000389_pt1 | contig 38043 bp, 32 predicted proteins | sample 4562384metaG_FD_185976 | JGI IMG/M metagenome (GOLD analysis project Ga0256837, IMG submission 185976) | Hydrothermal vent microbial communities from Guaymas Basin, Mexico - 4561-384 | ecosystem: Environmental > Aquatic > Marine > Hydrothermal vents | place: Mexico: Guaymas Basin | collected... | reverse complement strand
AGAGGGATATAGTAAAGCTCTTTATAACTAATGACCTCTGTACTTAACTCTTTTGCATTAAGGTTTTGTGATTGCATGGCAGTTAAAATCTCTGAGCTAATATCTCTTTTCTCATTGAGTTCAAAGTAAAATCCACCACTCTCTTGAGCTAAATCTTTGAGTATAGGATTTATACGAGAGATGATAAGGTGAGATTTTTCATCTTTGAATGCCTTGCCATTTTTTGTGATAACTGTTCCTTTTTTGGATGATATCGCTACAATATTTACTGTTATGGCTGATTTTTTGGCAATTTTTAGGAGGGTATTGAGTTGATGTTCTTCTCCTCCATCACTAAAAATAATAAGAGATTTATGCTCCTGCTCTAGCTGCGAAACTTTTTTTATAAGAGCATTTATCGAAGTGCTTTTACTTAAAATATACTTTGGTTCTAGAGCATTCAAAGCACTGATAGCGATCTCTTTATCTGTAGTTGGTGGGCAGATTAAAAGGGGGTTGCTTGTAAAAGCAAAGAGAGTAAAACGATCATTTGTATCCTTATGCAAAAGAGATATGATATTCTCTTTTGCCACTTCGTAACGACTTGGTTTTATGTCACTCATCTGCATAGAATAAGAGGCATCGATAGCGATGATAAACTCATTTGCATCAAATTTCTCTTTACTTATTTCGTTTGTGATGGCGGGACGAGCAAGTGCAAAGAGTGAGAGTAAAAGAGTTATCGCCAAAAGTTGTGTCTGTCTGAAATGGCGTTTATGCTCTCCTATAAAACTATTTTCCTGAATTTGGCGTTTAGAAAAGAGTAAATCTCTAACTGTCCATACTACAAAAATTATCAGTAAAAAAGCTAAAGGGTTTAAAAATGTCATGATCTGTAAGCCCTCTCTCTCTTTAAGATGATGAAAAGAAGAAGTGCCAATGCTCCAAAGAGAGGAATGTCAAATAGCAATGTTTTATGAAGATAGTGTTGTGAACGGATAGGGCTAGGTTCAAGTGAATCTATCTCTGCATAAACATGTTTCATAGCTTCAGCATTTTGCGCTTGAAAAAACTCTCCACCACTCTGTTTTGCAATCTGTTTGAGAAGAGAAGCATCATAATCACTACTCTTTCCAATACCAATAGTATAAATCTTGATATTTTTTGCTTTTGCTTGAAGTACACCATCTTTTGGTGAGTAAGTTCCACTATTTTGATAACCATCACTAAGTAGAATGATGACCCTGTTTTGAGTTTGGGAGTGCTCTAAAACTTTAACAGCTTGAACTAATCCATCTCCTATGGCGGTATTGTCCCCTGCAATACCAACATCAAGATACTTAAGAACAAAACTTAAACTTTTTCTATCGTAAGTAAGTGGTGCTGATGCAAAGGCAAAGTTACCAAAGACCACAACACCGAGGTTGTCATCATATCTATGGAGGATAAAGTTTTGAAGTATCTCTAAAACTATATCAAACTTTCGGCTCTCTTTTGTCTCTTTATCATAACCACTCTCTCCCATAGAACCACTTGTATCAAGGGCTATGACTAAGTCTCTTCCTTTTCTATGGTTCGGAGATTTCTGCTCATAAGTTATGGGTGAGGCGAGGGCAGTTACTAAAAGAGTAAGTATAAGTAAGAAAAGAAGTTTTTCTCTGTTGATATAGCTAGTAGATTTTTTGAAAAAATTTATGTGAACAAAGTAGCGTTTAGGTGTAGAGAGAGGGCATATATAGATACAGAGCATAGGAAGTAGTAGTAAAAAGTATAGGGGATACTGAAACTCAAAATGCACTTTAGAATAAACCTTTTTAGTTATTTGTCCTTATTATACAAGATTGAGTCAAAGAGTTAGCATAAGTCTTAAAAAGATGCCCACCACATTCTGATAAAAAGTCCAAAACTACTTGTATAACCAACTTCACTAAAGAGTAAATTTTTATCTTTATCGTAGATAAATGTTGTTGGATAGACAGCTACATGAAGCTCTTGTGCTATGTGACCTTCTTTATCATTTATAACTCTATAGTTTAAGCCATTCTCTTTAAGATATTTTGCAATCTCTATATCACTTCCAGAATTTACAGCTACAGTTATAACATCATAATATTCTGAAAGCCTCTGTATATTGTCAGCTTCAGCCTTACAGACAGGACACCAAGTTCCCCATATATGTAGAAGTATAGGTCTGTTTGGATTGGGTATGTAAACTTTACCATTAATAAGTCTATTATTTTGAAGGTTGAACTGCTGTTTATTCAGATCTTGACTCTTGTAGAGGCTCAAGAGATTTGCAAAGAGTGTTATTGCTACTGTAAATATAATAATCTCTTTTAAATAGTGTTTTATTTTTTCTTTCATTTTTATCCCCAATATTTATATTTATTGATAGTTGTAAAATTAATATATTTTGAAATTTTTATATAAATGGTGGAGACGTGCGGGATCGAACCGCAGTCCTAAAACTGATTTTCTACGACGTCTACATGCTTAGAGAAGTTGTTAAGGTTTAATCTTGCTTCACACAACTTGCAAAGCTACACAAGACGAGCCTCGGGATTCGTAGTAAGCTGAGACAGACTTACTATATATCTACATAGGGGTTATACTTCGAATCCTATTTATCTAGAGTCCATAGGTGAAGCAGCCCGTCCTCTAAGAGGGGGTAAAACTTAAGCTACTGCTAAAGCTGGGCGATAATTTGTATTGTTTGCATTTAAGCAATTGTGAGCCGTATAACGGAGATGCTCAGTCCGACATGCAATCATAGACTATCAGCTCCAGTCGAAGCCATGTCGTCCCCATAAGTGTTCAATACAAAACAGATAGAGTAATTATATCAAATATTTAGTTTATTAAAAAGTTTTAAGGGATTTGATATTTTAAAGGTGGTGGCCAATCTCGGAATCGAACCAAGGACACACTGATTTTCAGTCAGTTGCTCTACCGACTGAGCTAATTGGCCACGGTAAATATTTGTAAATAAAAAGTTCTTTAAAACTCCTATAGTCTATGCTAAAGGTGGTGGCCAATCTCGGAATCGAACCAAGGACACACTGATTTTCAGTCAGTTGCTCTACCGACTGAGCTAATTGGCCGTAGTTTTAAAGAGCGAAATTATATCCTGCAACTGCTGAATCTAAGCTTAAGTTTAAAAATGCTCTATCGTATCTTTAAACTTATAAGGGCTAATAGGTTTGAAAGTATAGCTATAATCCAAAATCTAACGATGATTTTATTTTCAGCCCAGTTCTTCATTTCAAAGTGATGATGAATGGGAGCCATAAGAAAAACTCTTTTTTTACGAAGCTTATAAGAGCCTACTTGCAGTATAACAGAGAGAGTCTCAATCACAAAAATAGAGCCTATAAGAAGAAGTAAAATTTCACTTTTAGAGATGATAGAGAGGTAACCCAAAAAAGCACCTATAGTTAAAGAGCCACTATCACCCATAAAAACTTCAGCAGGGTGACAGTTATGCCATAAAAATCCTGTTAATGCTCCCATCAGAGCGCTTGCAATGATAGCCACTTCACCTACATCAAAGTTAGGCATTAAAAGATAGTCGCTAATAACGGCATTACCTGTAATATATATAATGATACTAAAAGTAGCTAATGCAACGATAGAAGGTACAGTTGCTAATCCATCAAGTCCATCGGTTAAGTTTACTGCATTTGAGGTTGAAACAATAACTAAAACCCATAAAAACAGAGAGAATATACCCATATCAAAGAGAGGGTTTTTCATAAAGGGAATGTATAAATCTGTGTTAAAGTCTGCATAAAAGTATAAAAATGCACCAATTGCTAGGGCTGATAAAACTTGAAGAAGTAGTTTTGTACGGGCTTTAAGCCCAGCTAAATTCTCATTTTTTTTGATTTTTGCATAATCATCTTGAAAGCCAATCAATGAAAAGAGTAGTAAAGTTATAATTGCACCCACTGCGTAAGCATTACTGAATTTTATAGTTAAGAGTGATGCAAAGATAGTGGCACTAATAAAAACTATTCCACCCATAGTTGGAGTAGAGGCTTTCTCTTTATGTCTATCGGGTGCCCAATCATTAATGGGTTGAACACTAGATGTTCTTTGTGCCCAACGGATAAATTTTGGTAGAAGAAAAAGTGTGAAAAGTAGGGCAATAAAAAATGAAACACCAGCTCGTATTGTAATGTAACCTAAAATATTTATATCTAAAAAAGTGTGTAACCAGTAAAGCAATATCTCTCCTATTGTATATTTATAAATGACATTATAGTATAATCTTAAAACAAATTTATAATATAGGAATGAAATTGAGTAAAAAAGCAATTTTAGTCATTACAGATGGTATAGGGTATTCAGAAAAAATCGAATACAATGCTTTTTATAATGCGACAAAACCTACTTACGATAGACTTTTTAAAGAGACTCCTCACTCTTTGATAAACACTTTTGGCTTAAGTGTTGGACTTCCTGAGGGTCAGATGGGTAACTCTGAAGTGGGACATATGAGTATTGGGAGTGGACGAGTTTTGTATCAAGATTTAGTAAAAATATCTCTTGCCCTCTCTGAAAATACTCTGGAAAAAAATGAAGAGCTTCAAAATCTTTTAAACTCTTCTGAACGCTTACATCTTATAGGTCTTATGAGTGATGGTGGTGTTCATTCTCATATAGACCATTTTATGGGTTTAGCTGATATAGCGGCTAAAGCAGGAAAAAAAGTTTTTCTTCATCTTATCACTGATGGTCGTGATGTCTCTCCAACTTCGGCACAAAAGTATATAGATATGGTAGATAAACATTTAAATGATAATGTAAGTATAGCTACTATCTCTGGGCGTTTCTACTCTATGGATAGAGATAACCGTTGGGAGAGAGTAAAACGAGGGTATGATGCTATAGTAAACGCCGAACCTAAAACATCATTTGATGCAGCAGGATATGTGGGACACTCTTACTCTATAGGTGAAACAGATGAGTTTGTAGAACCTGTAGCATTTGAGAACTATGATGGGATGAAAGATGGTGATAGTGTCTTAACTATTAACTTTAGAAGTGATAGAATGAGGGAGATGGTTACAGCTCTTGGTTCTGAGGAGTTTTCTGGATTTCAAAGGGAGATGTTAAATCTTCATATAGCAACTATTACAGAGTATGATAAAAGTTTTTCATATCCAGTACTTTTCTCTAAAGAACCACCTAAAAATACTTTAGCTGAGGTGATTTCTAAAGCAGGCTTAAGACAACTTCATACTGCTGAGACTGAAAAGTATGCTCATGTTACATTTTTTCTCAATGGTGGAATAGATGAACCTTATGAAAATGAGACAAGAGTTCTTATACCCTCTCCAAATGTAAAAACTTACGATATGCAACCTGAAATGAGTGCTTCATCTGTTGGAAAAGCTGTTCTTGATGCTATGGATGAGAGTTATGATTTTATAGTTGTAAACTTTGCTAATGGTGATATGGTAGGGCATACTGGTGATTTTGAAGCAGCAAAAACAGCTGTTACTGCTGTTGATACAGAACTTTCAAAGATTATAGCTAAGGCTAAAGAGAATGATTATGCTCTTGTTATCACTTCTGATCATGGAAATTGTGAAGAGATGAGAGATTCTGAGGGGCATATTTTAACAAATCATACAGTTGGAAAAGTGTGGTGTTTTGTTGAGGCTGAGGGTGTTACTAAAGTAGATGCAGGTGGCTTAAACAACATCGCACCTACAGTTTTAAAACTGATGGATTTAGAGATACCATCAGAGATGGATCATAGTCTAATATAGTATCAAATTACAATTAAGGAGAAAAAAGAATGAAATTTAGTGGAAATAATGTTTTAGTGACAGGTTCAAGTCGTGGTATTGGTGCAGAGATAGCAAAAACTTTAGCTGGTTTTGGTTTAAAGGTATGGGTACACTACAGAAGTGGAGCTGTAGAAGCTGATGCTGTGAAAGAGTCTATAGAAGCTGCTGGTGGAAAAGCTGCAGTTATTGGCTTTGATGTATGTGATGAAGCTGCTTTTGTTGATGCAATAAAAACTATAGTAAGCAGTGATGGCGAACTTTCATATCTTGTAAATAATGCTGGTATTACAAATGATAAATTAGCTCTTCGTATGAAAAATGCAGATTTTATGTCGGTTATAAATGCCAATCTTACTTCATGTTTTGTTGGATGTAGAGAGTCTATGAAAGTGATGCGTAAAAAGAAATTTGGAAGTGTTGTAAATATCTCTTCAATTATTGGTGAAACTGGAAATGCTGGACAAACAAATTATGCAGCTTCTAAGGGTGGTGTGATTGCCATGACTAAAAGTTTTGCACTTGAAGCTGCTACAAGTGGCATAAGATTTAACACTGTAACACCAGGTTTCATTTCTACTGAGATGACAGAAGTTTTAGCTGATGATATTAAAGAGAGTATTAATGCTAAAATTCCTATGAAGAGAATGGGTAAAGCAAGTGAGGTGGCTGAAGCGACAGCTTTTTTACTTTCAGATCACTCAAGTTATATAACAGGTGAAACACTTAAAGTAAATGGTGGAATGAATATGGCATAGTGGCTTTTTTTAAGTTACATTTGTTATAATTACCCGATTAAATTAAAACACAGGAGCTATAATGGCACTTATAGATGATATTAAAGAAGTAGTAGTTGAGCAGTTAAGCGTTGACGCAGCAGAAGTAAAAGACGATGCAAAATTCGTAGAAGATTTAGGTGCTGATAGCCTTGATGTAGTTGAATTAGTAATGGCTTTAGAAGAGAAATTCGATATCGAAATCCCTGATGATGAAGCAGAAAAAATTGCTACTGTTGCTGACGTAGTTGCATACGTAGAGAGCAAGTAGTTTTAACTTTTATACTAAAGAGTTCGCTCTTTAGTAGCTAAGTATTTTTAATAATTAACTTATAGTTAGTTATCAAAAGTATTTTAATTTTTATGGAGAATATTTAATGAGAAGAGTAGTAGTAACTGGTTTAGGTATGATAAACTCGGTAGGTAATGATAAAGAGACATCTTTTAAAGCTATCTGTGATGGTGAGTGTGGAATTGACACAATCTCAATTTTTGATCCTGAAAAATTTAGTGTAAAAATTGCTGGAGAAGTAAAAGATTTTGATCCTTCAACTGTAATGGCACCAAAAGAGGTTAAAAAAGCAGATAGATTTATTCATCTTGGTTTAAAAGCAGCACAAGAAGCTATGGCTGATGCAAATTTTTCAGAAGATACAGATATGGAAAGATTTGGTATTAGTGCTGGATCAGGTATTGGTGGTCTTCCTTCAATCGAAAAGAACTCTGTTATTTTAGAATCTCGTGGTCCTAGAAGAATCTCTCCTTTCTTTATCCCTGGTGCTCTTGTAAATATGCTTGGTGGATTTGTTTCTATTGAACATGGTACAAAAGGTCCTAACCTTTCAAGTGTAACAGCTTGTGCAGCGGGAACACATGCCATAAGTGAAGCATGTAAAACTATTATGTGTAATGGTGCTGAAAGAATGCTTGTTGTAGCTGCTGAGTCTGCTATTACAGGTGTTGGAATTGGTGGTTTTGCTGCTATGAAAGCACTCTCTACTAGAAATGATGATCCAAAAACATCTTCTCGTCCATTTGATGCTGATCGTGATGGTTTTGTAATGGGTGAGGGTGCTGCATCTTTAGTTTTAGAAGAGTATGAAGCAGCTATTGCTCGTGGTGCAAATATCTATGGTGAAATTATCGGTTTTGGTGAGTCTGGTGATGCAAATCATATCACTACACCATCTCTTGATGGTCCTTCACGTGCTATGAAAGCTGCATATAAAATGGCTGGAGAACCAAAAATTGATTATGTAAATGCTCATGGTACTTCAACACCTGTAAATGATAAAAATGAGACAACTGCTGTAAAAGAACTTCTTGGTGATAGAACTCCAATGAGTTCAATAAAAGGGCAAATAGGTCACTGTCTTGGTGCTGCTGGTGGGATAGAAGCTGTAACTTGTCTTATGGCTATGCGTGATGGAATCATCCCTCCAACAATTAACTATATGACTAAAGATGAAAACTGTGATTTAGATTATGTAACTGAGGGTGCTAGAAAAGCTGACTTAAATGTTACTATGAGTAATTCATTTGGTTTTGGTGGAACTAACGGCGTTCTAATTTTCAAAAAAATCTAATTTAAAGGATTTGATTTGGCTACTTATTTAGACTTTGAACATAAAATTAAATTTATTCAAGAAGATATCATCTCTGCACAGGTTCGTCATGACTATGCAAAGGTTGGTGAATTAAAAATTACTCTTGATGAAGCTGTTAAGAAGATTTATGGAAATATTAGTGATTTTCAAAAACTTCAATTAGCTCGTCACTTAGATAGACCTTATGCTCTTGACTATATCAATATATTACTAAAAGATAAGTATGAGATTCATGGAGATAGACACTTCCGTGATGATGCTGCTATCGTATGTTATATGGGTTATATCGGTGATGAAAAGGTTATGGTTATTGGTGAACAAAAAGGTCGTGGAACTAAAAACAAGTTAAAGCGTAACTTTGGTATGCCACATCCTGAGGGATATAGAAAAGCTCTTCGTGCTGCAAAAATGGCAGAAAAATTTGGAATACCAATCTTGATGTTAGTAGATACTCCGGGTGCATACCCAGGTTTAGGTGCAGAAGAGAGAAATCAGAGTGAAGCTATCGCACGTAATCTTTTAGAGTTAGCAGAGATTAAAACAGAAACTATATCTATCGTAATAGGTGAGGGTGGTTCTGGTGGAGCACTTGCTATTGGTGTTGCTGATAGATTTGCAATGATGAGATACTCTGTATTTTCAGTTATCTCTCCTGAAGGTTGTTCTGCAATCTTATGGAATGACCCTAAAAAAGCAGAAGCTGCAACAAATGCTATGAAAATTACAAGTGAAGATCTTTTAGAACTAGGTCTTATTGATGATATTATCAATGAACCACTTATTGGTGCTCATAGAGAGAAAGAAGCTGCTGCTAATGCCATTAGTGAGTACTTTTTAGCAAAAGTGAAAGAGCTTAAAGCTATGAGTGAAGAAGAACGAATGGAACAACGATATAAAAAGTTAACTGCTCCAGGTGAATTTAAAGAGTAAACTCAATTACTCTTTTTCTATTTCTTGATTATCAAGAAATGGATCAAACTTAGGTCTCTTCAACCTAGGTGCCTCTCTTGAAAACTTAATCAAATCTTCAACATTATTTAAATGCTCTGAACAATTTTCTAAACTCATTTTAAAAAGACCATAAGTAGTGATAACATCACTCATGGCTCTATGATGAGATGGATTTTTATTAAGATGAAAAGTATCATTAAGATAAGATAGTCCATATCTGTAAGAGACTACACTTCTCTCAGCTAAGGCAAGAGAGCATAGTGTCCTGTTTAAAAGAGATTCCAATCCAAACTTCTGCATACTTTGAGAGATGAAATTATAATCAAATTTTACATCATGAGCTATAAATACAGCATCACCCAAAAAGAGTTTAAAAGATTTCATCACACTCTCTAGTTCAGGTGCATTTTTTGTGTCTTCTGCCAAAATACCCGTTATTTCGGTGATAAAAGGGTTTATCTCTTTGGTAAAAACTAGAGTGTCAAATTTGTCTATAACTTTCCCATTTTTTATTTTAAGGGCAGCTATCTCTATAATTTGATGTTTTTCAATGTTTGAACCATTTGTCTCAATATCTACAATACAAAATTCTGCATTAGCTAATTTAATGTATTTTGTATCAAAGTAGAAATAACCTTGGCGTTTAATGATGTTAAGACCCTGTGCACGAGATATCTCTAAAAACATATCAATACTCTCATCTATTTGTGACTTTAAAACTTCCAGAGGAAGACCTCTAGTCATTAGCCGAGAGACACTTTTTTTGTCGAGGGGAAATTCTTTATTTAGCATTGGAGATAAAATCTTTTACTTTTTGAGTGTCTTTTTTTCCATGACTCAGTTCGACACCACTACTTACATCAACACCAAAAAAACCATACTCTTTAAGTGCAGATACATTTGAAGCATCTAATCCACCAGCAAGGATAATTTTAGAACAATCAATACCTTTAAACCACTCTATATTTATTCGCTTACCTACACCACCATAAGCCTCACAGTATGCATCTACTAGTCTATATTCATCGCTATATTTTAAAATATCTTCACTACACTTCGCTCTTATAACTTTTATATATGGCGTTTGAAGTGCATCACATAGCTCTTGTGAGACATCAAAATGAAGTTGGGCTAAGGTTGCACCTGATTCTTGACATATCTTATCTATAGTTTGCGCATCTTCATTTACGAAGAGTGCTACCTTCTCTACAAAAGGAGGAAGCTTTGAGATGATTTTTTGAGCATCTTGAGGAGTAATGTATCGAGGAGATTTTTCATAAAAGACAAAGCCAAGAGCATCTGCCCCTGCATCAATAGCCACCATGGCATCTTTGAAATTTGTTATCCCACAAATCTTAGTGCGCATTATATCTGTAAACTCTCAATAGCTTCTTTTCTATCTTTATGTTTAAATACATAACTACCAGCAACAACTACATCCACACCAACCTCTTTGAGTTGTTGAATATTTTTATCACTTACCCCACCATCTATCTCTATAAGACAATCAGGATTCATTCTATTTCTCATCTCATTAAGACGAGATGCTTTTTCTATAACACTCTCTATAAAACTCTGACCACTAAAACCAGGATTTACACTCATAAGTAGAACCATATCTAAATCTTTAAGAAGATACTCAACAGATTCAGCAGGAGTGTGAGGGTTTAAAACGATAGCTGGTTTTATCCCAAGAGAACGGATTTTTTGAATAAGGCGATGAGGATGTTTCTCCTCTTCTATATGAAACGAGATATACTCAGGTTTAAGAGGTGCAAAGAGATCTACAAAAAAAGTATTGTTTTCAACCATAAGGTGGATATCAAGTGGTTTTGTAGCACAAGCAGCTACTGCTGAGACAACAACTGGCCCGATAGTTAAGTTTGGTACAAAGTGACCATCCATCACATCAACATGGACTAAATCACATCCACTATTACATATCTCTTCAATATCTCGTTGAAGATTTCCAAAATCTGCAGATAGTATACTTGGTGCTACTTTCATCATAACTCAAACCTTAATTTTATTTTTGCAATTATAAGGAAATATAGCTTTTTATCTTGTTAAGAAGAAGAGAAACTTATCATCATTAAATGCTAAGTCCACTTGTACCCCTTTTTTATTTTGTACTATTTCAAATAAAGAGTCAATATCTTGATATGTTCTAGGGAGTGTAATATCAACACTTATATGTTCATCTCCAAGGAGAGTTTTGACCTTTCCACCAACTATATTTACAAGTTCAGCTAATGTATCTAAAATCAATTCATTATCGTCAGTCTCTTCTCCTATAAGAAGTTCACAAGCTCTTTTCGCGATACCTGTTGGAAAAACTAAGATTATCATACCATCTAAATCACCATAAAAACCGATACTACTTGCAATTTTCCCCTCTTTTTTATCAATAGAGATATGTTTAATAAGGACATCTTCTTTTATAGCTTTAGAATTAGTCATCATCTCTATAGTACTTACAGTCGCTTCTATAAAGCTAGGAAGTTCAGTAACTGTACCCTTGTTAATAGAACGCTTACTTTTTATATTTGCCGCACTACTAGCACCTAATTCTTTAAGTAACTCTTTATTTTGAAGAATATCATCCATCTGATCAAAAAACATAATTCCAGAATCTTCAAGTATCTCTTTAAATTCTTTTGGAGTTTTTTCAAAAGTTAATCCAACAAAACAGATTGTTGCATTATATTCAGCTCCTGCAGTTGCAAGTTTAGAAAAAAAGTTAAGGGCATGAACATTCATACTTATAACCTTATATGCATCAAATATAAAGAGTCTAAATCCAACATTTAAAGAGTTGTTGTGATAAGAGATATTAAAAGTATTTCCTATTTCTGCATCTAAAAAAGATGAAATAGTATAAATGATAGCATTTCCAGTTACTCTAGTAGCAACTTTTTGTCCCATTTGACCTAAGTAAGTATCTTTAATGATTATGTCGTAACTATTTTCAGCTTCTATCTTTTCATCAAACTCTTTTTGTGTCTGTGCTATGATTGGATTGTGCCCATTATCATGAAGTTCAATAGCCATTGCTGCTCTTTGTGATTTGTCTTCACTATAGAGAAGTACATTTTTAGTGTCATTTTTATAACTAGATGCAAAGAGTGTAGCAACTTCTTGTGTCTGAAAAAGTGAAAATGTAAGATTGTCTTTATAAAATTTGATAATTGCATTGTACTTTTTTGTATCTATATCACAAAATCCTACTGCCGCATGATTTGATGTACGTACTTTTAGGAACATTTTAACAAAAGAGTCTAATCCATTTCTATTAAAAAAGATAACTTTTTTTAGGGAAACAAGTACCATATCTGCATTCTGTTGAATAGTCCCTTTTATATCATCAATGCTTAATAGTGCATTTCCCGAAGAACCATCTAGAAATCCTTGAGGTGTAAAAACCGCCACTCCATTTTTTAAGACAGCTCTCATGATAGCTCCATAAGTTCTGAAAATTCGTCATATATTTCATTGACATATTCAATCTGAAAATCTATAAAATCATTTAACTCTGCTTCTATATATTGAGGTTGAGATAGAGTATAAAAGAGGAGTAGATGCATCCATTTTCCAAGTCGATTAAGTTCTAAATCATTGGAGGGTTTTGTTCCTGAAGAAGCTTGAAGTATCTGTGAAATGCTCTCTGGCATATTCCATTTTTTAGCTATCTGTTCACAAATATCAAATAAATCTAAACCAGTTAATCTTTTTAAAATAGTATTTAAATCAATAGGATTAACACTTCTAAGAATATCTATATCTTTTTTTTTGTTACAAAAGAGAGCTTCACTTACAATGATACTAGCGGGTAAGAGAGAGATAGCACTTGAAATATCTTTATCTTTTATCTCTAAATATTTTAAAATTTTTTGCCAGTTTACAGAAAGGTCCGCTTGTAAGTTGTAAAAAAGTACTCGATTAAGTTTAAACAGTAACCATTTTGAAGGAGACAAGAGCATTGTCATATAGTTATAAACGGCTTGCTGAGACTGGTTTACTCCTAAGATACCAAAAATCTGTGAAACATCACTAACCTCGTTTCTAAAACCATAAATAGGTTTATTTACCAATACTTTAAGGTAGTTATTGAGGGCTTTATCTTGTGAAGCAGACTTTGCCGCCTTAGTTAAATCACCTAGATTTAAATGCATAAGAGTTTCCCTTAAAGCATCTGGAGCAGGTGGGATTTTATCGATAAAATTATCTATAGTCTCTTTTGTTATCAAAATAATATACTTTTTTGTTGAATCATGATTTATTCTATCTACATATATATAAAAATAATATAAAACTAGGAAAGTATTGAAAATAAAGTTGGCTTAAGTTGGAGTTTTGCTTTTGTTTGATATAATTCGCAACTTTAAAAATATCATTCAAGGATACCAACATGGCAAGAAGATGTGCTATTAGTGGCAAAGGCCCTATGAGTGGGAACAATGTTTCTCATGCAAAAAACAGAACAAAGCGTCGTTTTTTATTAAACTTAAGAACAGTACGTATCACTTTAGAAGATGGTACAACTAAAAAAATTAAGATCTCAGCAAGAGAGCTTCGTACACTTAAGAAAAATTCTTAAGTATTAGGAATAAATTTGAGCCTTCTTGTAAGGATTCGCAAATTTCTAAATTGGGAGACTTCTCCCAAACCTGACCCCAAACTTCTCCCTGAGTTTTATTCTCATCTAAGATCTTTTCGTTTACCTCTTATACTTACTGTTGTTGTTATGCTTATTGGAACAATAGGTTATGTTCTTATTGATGATTTTCCAATTTTAGATGCAGTCTATCAAACAGCTATAACATTTACAACTGTTGGTTTTGGAGAAGTTCATCCTATCTCAGATGCTGGAAAACTTTTTACTATTAACCTAATTATAGCTGGATTTGCAGTTTTTTCAAGTGCCATAGGTATTTTAGTTTCAGAGTTAAACAAGGGTGAAATAGTATCTATTCTTAAGGAGCGTGCGATGTTATATAAGATTGCTAGACTTAAAAAACATTATGTTGTTTGTTACCATAATGACTATACGATTGAGGTTACAAAAGAGCTTCGTAAAAATCATATTCCATTTATCGTGATTGATCCACGTGCAGATATGGAAGAGTTGGCTAAAGAGTATAAATACCCTTACTATCTTCGTGCTGAACCTCATGCAGAGCTTTCAATGCTTAAAGCTCATCTCTCATCAGCGAAGGGACTTATAGCTCTTTCTGATTCTATTGCCGATAACATAGCACTTATAGCATCGGTAAGACTTTTTGAAAAAGAGCATGATTTACCACGACCCTATTATATTATCTCATCAGCAGAGAGTATGAGCGATGTTGAAAAGCTTAAAAAACTCGGTGCAGATACAGTTGTAAGTCCTACGAAACTTACAGCACAACGTGTAAGTGCCATGGCCGCTCGTCCAGATATGGAAAATATGTTAGAAGAGTTTCTTTATAAGAGTGATAATCCTTTGGATATACAAGACCTTTTTGTCCCAAAATATAGCTGGGCAGTTCTTAAAAAACTTAAAGAGACACATATTCGTCAGATTACAAACTGTTCAGTAGTTGGAATAACGAAAAAAGATGGAAAGTTTATAAGTATGCCAAAGGGTGATGTTTTAGTGACGAGTGAGTGTAAACTTTTAATGATTGGAACATTAAAAGGAATAGCTACAACTAAAGAGTTGTTAGCACAACGTATAAAACCTAAGGAGTTAAAATTTGTATAAATTAAAAAAGTTGACAACTGGCGTTTGTAGTGCAAATGGTTTTTTTGCTGATGGTATAAGTGCTGGTTTAAAAGCAGACAATGCCAAAGATATGGCATTTATATACTCAGAAAAAGAGTGTGAGAGTGCTTTTGTATTTACAACAAACAAGATGACTGCCGCACCTGTTCGTCATGCAAAAGCTAAGGGAAAATTTAAAACAAACTTTGTTTTAATCAACTCTAAAAATGCAAATGCTATGACAGGAAAAGCAGGAATAGCTGATATAGAAGAGATTTTAGAGACTCTTCCAAGTGGTTTAGTAAATCCCCTTATGAGTTCAACTGGCGTTATCGGTGTGAGAGTTCCAAAAGAGAAACTTATCAATGGAGCAAAGCTTTTTGACTTGACAAAGAGAGAGCCTCATAGTGCTGCGCAGGCGATAATGACAACAGATAGTTTCTCTAAAGAGATAGCTTTTGAGGTAGAACTCTCCGATGGTAAAAGTTTTAAGATAGGGGCTATGGCAAAGGGTGCAGGAATGATAAATCCAGCTATGGCTACTATGCTCTGCTTTATCACGACTGATGCAGATGTCTCAGGATTTGAAATGCAGGAGATACTCGATGATGTTACAAAGAGAACATTTAATGCAGCGAGTGTAGATGGTGATACCTCTACTAACGATACTGTAATGCTTCTATCAAATGCTAAAAGTGGTGTTTATAATAGAGAAGCTTTCTCCCAAGCACTCGAGAAGATTATGCTCTTTCTAGCTCGTGAGATGGTTCGTGATGGTGAGGGTGCTACAAAGTTAGTGACTTATAAAATTACAGGGGCTAAAGATGATAGAGAGGCAGAGGTTGTAGCAAAGTCTCTCTCTGACTCTCTACTTGTAAAAACAGCACTCTATGGCGAAGATCCTAACTGGGGAAGAATCGCTTCAACCGTTGGGGCAAGTGGTGTAGAAGCTGATGAAGCTACTTTAAGCATTAGCTTTAATGAGCTTTGTGTTTATGATAAAGGGGAACTTCTTTTTGATGATGAGATGGAAGTAAAAGCTTCTGAAGTTATGAAACTCTCAGAGTTTAGTATCTCTTGTGATTTAGGTTTAGGAGATGGTAAGTTCACATCTTTTGGATGTGACTTGGGTTATGAGTATGTTAAGATAAACGCTGATTATAGGACATAATTTTTTAGCTGTTATATCATTCCAAACGGGGACGTTTGGAACGAGGGATAGAACATAATTTTTTATGGGACTGAAAGAGCTTTTTATGGGACTGAAGTCCCATCCCCCAGTCTCTTAAGGGCTTGGACTTTAGTCCAATAGTGTATCCTGATTATTGATAATCATTCTTAAACGCTACATAGCGTTTGGCTGAAGCATATAACTCTTTTACCTCTGCCTCTGTAAGCTCTCTAACAACCTTTGCAGGACTTCCCATAATAAGTGAACGAGGAGGGAAAACTTTTCCCTTTGTAACAAGTGAACTCGCTCCAACTATAGACTCTTTTCCTATAACTGCATTATCTAAAATAGTAGCACTCATCCCAATAAGACAAGCATCTTCGATAGTACATCCATGAAGCATAACTCTATGCCCAATAGTTACATCATCACCGATGATAGTAGGACTTCCATCACTTCTATCAGCTTTTTTATGATGAGTAATATGAACCATACTAATATCTTGAATACTTGTACGACTTCCTATTTTTATGTAGTGAACATCACCACGGATTACTGTTCCAAACCAGATAGAAGAGTCTTCTCCTATCTCAACATCACCGATAACATCAGCTGATGGGGCTATCCATGTATTTTTTCCGATTTTTGGTGTGAAGTTTTTAAATGAATGTATCATGATTTTCCTTACTCTTTACAATCTATAAAGATTGATGATATTAAATTTGCTATATGACTAGCAGACTCTTTTTTTGTTGCTTTTGAAATACGGTTGACATAATCTTCTAAAAGTTTATGGTTATTAATACTTTTAGAATTTGTATTTTTAATCTTGATGTATGAACCATCACTTTGAAGTTCATGAGAGAGTTGATTGTCACAACATTGTAGTTTTAGTACTTGAAGTATTTTCTGCTGGGCATCCTTATCTTTGATGGCTGTTAAAAGTTCTATTCGTCGTACTAAGTTTCTCGGCATCCAGTCAGCAGAAGATATATAGAGTCCTGCTGCATCATTTTTAAAGTAAAAAGTACGAGGATGTTCAAGATATTTTCCAAGAATAGAGATCACTCGAATATTTTCACTTACCCCTTCTATACCTGGTTTAAGACAGCATATCCCACGAACAATAAGTTGAATTTTTACACCTGCTTGACTCGCTTTATAAAGTGCACGGATAACATCTTCATCGACTAAAGAGTTTACTTTTGCAATGATTTGACCATTCTCACCTTGTCTCGTCTCATTATGGATAAGGGAAAGTATCTTAGGTTTTATCTGAGATGGAGCCATATATAATTCGTTGAGTTTCCCTTTTTTACTAAAACCAGTTAAAAAGTGAAAAAATCGTGTCAAGTCATTTGTAATCTCATCTTTAGATGTCATATAAGATATATCAGTATAGATTTTAGCAGTAGCAGGATTGTAGTTACCTGTTCCTAAATGAGCATACTGTTTAAGTTTACCATTTTTGCGTCGTGTTACAAGAGTAGCTTTTGCATGAACTTTAAAACCTTTAATACCGTAGATAACATGAGCCCCTGATTTTTCAAGTGCTTTTGCCCAAATAAGGTTGTTCTCTTCATCAAATCTTGCTTTAAGTTCAACCATAACAGTTACCTGTTTCCCACTCTCACTTGCACTCATAAGTGCTTGAACGATTGGAGAGTTAGTTCCTGAACGGTAGAGTGTCATTTTGATTGAGACAACATCGGGGTCTTTACTAGCACTCTGAATAAATTTCACCACTGGCTCAAAACTCTCATAAGGGTGGTACATTAAAATGTCTTGTTTCTCTAACGAGGCAAAAATATCTTCATTATTATCTAATGGGGGAAGATTCTTTGGTTTAAAAGGGGCAGCTAAAAGATGTGCAAAGTCTCTGTTTCCAACAATTTGCCATAGACTAGAGAGATTTAAAAATGAGTGAAATTTATAGATGTCATCTTTATAAACATTTGTATGACGGTTAAAAAAGTTGATAATCTCTTCATCAGAACGACTCCCGATTTCAAGTCTTACCATCTCACCCTTACGGCGAAGTTTTAGACCCTCTTCAAGTATCTCCATAAAGTCATCAGCTTCCTCCTCTTCTATCTCAAGGTCGGCGTTTCGAGTGACTCTAAATGAGACAAATTTTAGTAGTGTAAAACCTGGAAATAGATCTTCAACATGTTTAGCAACAACAGTCTCTATAGTGACATAAACACCACTCTCAAGCTCTATAAATCTATCTAAAACACGAGGAACACGGATAAGTCCGAAACGATCAACCGTTGTATCATCGCTATCTTGAAGTTTTACAATAATCCCAAAACTTAGATTGTTTAGGTGTGGAAAAGGGTGAGTCGCATCAATAGCGATAGGAATGATAACAGGATAGATATTTTCATTAAAAAACTTTTTTAATTTAATCTGTTCACTATGTGTCGCTTGATCATAAGTTTTTACAAAAATACCTTCAATCTCAAGTTTTTTTAGAATCTCACTACGGCAGTGCTCTATCACTTGTTGCTCTTGATGAAGGTAAGAGCGTATCTCTTTGAGTTGTTGAAGAGGTGTAAGTTTATCAGCACCTGAGACAATTATACCCGCGGCAAAAAGTTTCTTAAGTCCGGCAACACGAATCATATAAAATTCATCTAAGTTCGTTCCATAAATAGCTAAAAATTTAAGACGTTCTAAGAGAGGAAGTGATGAGTCTTGTGCCTGTTTAAGAACTCTAGTATTGAACTGTAACCAAGAGAGTTCACGGTTGTTATAGAGATTGGGATTTTTAAGATTTAACATAAATTTATGACCTATTAAAGTTGTTTTATAGAGCATTATACCAATAGTTTAACAATTTACTAATAACAGTTTGTATATAATAAGTGAATTTTTCTAAGGATTCATATGTTTTTACGTGTTTTACTCTCTACTTTTATTTTTTCCCTCTCTCTTTTAGCTGCTCCTAGTATGGATGAAATGCGTGCAGCTGTTCAAAAAAATCCATCACTTTTAGATACCCCTCAGGCAAAAGCTATGATGAAAGAGAAAGGTATCTCGAAATCTGATATTAAAACTCGTCTTGCTAAAAGTGATGAACCGATAGAAAAAGTGAAAGATGCTAACTCAATAAAAAATAATATTGACATAATAGAAACAAGTGATATTAAGAGGGTATTAGAAACTAATAAAAAAGTTAAAAAACGCTTAAATCCATTTGCTTATAAAACAGCGAAAGAGCTTCGTGAAACTTTAAATTCTCAACAACAACTACTTACGAAGAAGAAACTTTCTCGTTATGTAGATAGATTTTATGCCAATAAAAATAGTATAGATAGCTCTTCTATGCCGACTCCTGATGATTATATAATTTCAACAGGAGATATGATAAATATTCATATATATGGGGATAGAGATACAAACTATGAACTTGAAGTCTCAAATGACGGAGAGATAGAGTTAGAGTACATTGGACCTGTAAGAGTAGGGGGAATGAGCTTTTCTGAGCTGAAATCTTACCTTACAAATAATCTTAAACGCCATTTTAAAATGAGCTCTTTTAAAATAAGCATAAGTAAATATAGTGCTATTCAAGTAACACTTATCGGTGATGTTAAATATCCTGGTATCTATAACCTCTCATCATTCGCAACGGCAAAAGATCTTCTTATTGAGGCAAAGGGTGTTCGTGATACTGCTTCTGTAAGAAGTATTGATATAAAGCGAAATGGAAAGACTGTTGCGAAGTTAGACTTTTATGATCTGCTTTTTCAAGGAAAAAATGTAGCAAGTGTTCTTCTAAAACATGGAGATATAGTTGTTGTTCATAAGGCTCAAAAACTTGTAAGTATAGATGGTTTTGTAAATGATGCTGCAATCTTTGAGCTTAAAGGGGATGAGACACTTAAAACTCTTATAGATTATGCTGGTGGCATGAAAGCAGCGGCATCTAAACGCCATATTAAGATTGATAGATATTCAAAGAACTCACTTATTGAAACTTTTCATATACCTTACTTTAAAGCAAAAAACTTTAAGATGCAAGATGGTGACAAGGTCTATATCTATCAGTTAGACTCTAGTGCAAATACAAGTGTAAGTATCTATGGAAATATCATACGCCCTGGCTCTTATCCTCTTACTAAAGAGAGAACATTAACAGCTCTTTTAAAAGAACAACTACAGTATGGTTCTCAGAAGTTTTTTCTTCCTCAAACATATTTAGAGTATGGAATAGTGAAGCGTTACTCAACTGGACTTAACTATACAACACAATCTTTTAATCTTAAAAAAGTTATCAAAGGCGAAGAAAATATAGATCTTCAATCTCGAGATGAAATTTTTATATTTAGTCAAAATGATCTGCAGAGCAGTAAGTATATAACAACTAAGGGTGATATATTAATAAACAGAGGAAAGTTGAGATACTTTAAGGGAATGACTATTCTTGATGCTATTCATGGTGCAGGAGTTGATGGTATTTTAGATGATAAGATTCGTGTAACCACTATAAATACTCCAAATCGTATGCCAAAAACAATTTTCTACTCTTATAAAAAAGATGGAGGAGTTACTCTTAGTCCTTATGATGAGGTTGAAGTGTATGATTACTATAAAACCCATCTACTGCAACCTGTAAGTATTAATGGTGAGGTTGTAAATCCAACTACCATTTTTTATGAGAGAGGTATGACACTCTCAAATTTACTACTTTCAAGTGGAGGTTTTACTGTTGAAGCTTATAAGAAAAAAGTTGAGATAGCAAGATACTTTATTGATAAGAACTCTAATCGTAGAAAAAAGATAATTCTTATAGATTTAAACCAAATAGATACAAAGACATATATGCTAAAACCTTATGATGAAGTAACTATTTATAAGATACCAAACTGGGGAGATAAAAGAGTAGTTACTCTAAAGGGTCAAGTGAAATTTCCTGGAAAATATATAGTGAGTAATGGAGAGAGACTTAGTAGTGTTATTGAGCGTGCTGGTGGTTTTACAGATGAAGCTTTTATAGAGGGAAGTGTTTTTACAAGAGAGAGTATCCGTAAACACCAGATTGAACAGTATAAACAATCTTTAGCCCGTATTAAAAGAGAACTAGCAATTTATAATGCAATGCCTGCAAATGCTAAAACATCTATGGCATCGGCATCTGCAAGTAATACTCTGAATGATGTTATTTTAGAAGCACAGAAGTATCAGCCTATAGGTCGTGTTAGTATTGAGCTAATGGCTAATATGGAAGAGTTTAAAGATAGTGAATATGACTTGGTTCTTAAGGATAAGGATGAGTTAAATATTCCAAATCAGATAGATACGGTAACGGTTTTTGGAGAAGTTTTTAATCCAACTTCTTTTGTTTATAATAGTGATATTGATGGTGAAAAATATATAGAGATGGCATCAGGTCTCTCGAGAAGTGCAGATGAAGGAAGTATCTATGTTATTCATGCAAACGGAACAAGTGAACTCTTAGAGAAAGGATGGTTTAGTGGTGATGTCGAGATACAAAAGGGTGATACTATAGTAGTACCTCTCTATATCAAAGAGTATAATACACTAGAAGTTTGGAACTCTGTATCGAGAGTCTTATCATCATTTGCAGTAACAGCAGCTGCTCTTACAACATTAGGTGTATTTTAATGAGTACTCAAAATAGTGAACACTTTATAGAAGAAGATGAGATAGACTTAAGAGAACTTTTTGCTACTATAGTTAAGGGAAAAAAGATCATAATCTTTTTAACTACTTTTATTGTGGCATTGAGTTTTATATATGTTTTAAAACTACCAAATGTTTATAAGTCTGAGGCAGTTCTTATCCCTACTGAGAGTAAAAGTGGTGGACTTGGTGGATTGAGTGGTTTAGCGGCTATGGCAGGTGTAAGTATTGGGAGTAGTGGGGGAAGTATGAGCCCTGATGTAGCGTTTAACTCTCTTCTCTCTAATTATGAATTTATGAAAAAATTTGTTTTGGAAAATGGGTTTGATAAATATTATTTAGATGAAAATATAGATAAAAATTATGTATTTGCACTAGGGTATAGAGGAGTTTATGATTTTTTTAAATCTGATTCAAAGGAAGAAAATCAGGGAAACAGAGAGCAAGAGATATTTAATATTATAAAAATAATTAAATCTAATATGTCTATAGGTAGTGATAAGAAAACAGGACTTATTACTGTTGCTTATAGTGACAGTGATAGAAAATTTTCTCCTGTCGTAATAGATGCTTTTTTAAAAGACGCAAGTCTATATCTTGTAAAAAATAATCTTCGTATTATTAATCGTAAGTTAGGTTATTTTCAAAAAGAGTTAAGAAAGGCTGAGGGTTTTGAACTTCGTCAAAGTCTATCAAGTATGATTTCTCAAATATTACAAGAAAAAGTGATGATGCAGTCTAAAAAATATTATCAATGTGATGTTTTAACAGATGCTTATCCTGCTTACATCAAAGATAAAACTAAACCAAAACGTAGTCTGATTTTAGTAGTCTCTTTTATTACAAGTATTATTTTAGGTATCTTTTTAGTCTTCTTTTTAGAGTTTATTCGTAAAGAGGAAGAGATATGAAATTTGCAGACCCAAAGAATGATTTAGCGTTTAAGAAGATATTTGGTAATAGTAAGCATAAAAATATTTTAATAAGCTTCTTAAATAGTGTATTAGACTTTAAAGATGAAAAGACAATAGTAGATGTAAACTTGACAAATCCCTATCAAGTACCAAAGATACCAGAGTTAAAAGAGACTATATTAGATATAAAAGCTACAAATAAAAATAGAGAGACATTTATAGTAGAGATGCAAAGAAAAGATCTTCATGATTTTTCAAAACGAAGTCTATATTATACATCTAAAGCATATGTATCACAACTCCAAAAAGGTGATGATTATAGTGTGTTAAAAAAAGTATATTTTATAGGTATTCTTAACTTCAATATATTTGAAAGCAGAGATTTTATATCAAGACATTTAATTGTAAATCAAGAGACTAATAAACAGGATTTAGATGATTTTGAGTTTAGTTTTATAGAATTACCAAAATTTTCTAAAGAGTTAAATGAACTAGAGAGTTTACTCGATAGATGGATATATTTTATTAAAAATGCGAGTGACTTAACACTTATACCAGAAGAGTATCAAAATATTCAAGAGTTTAAAGATGCTTTTACCATAGCAACTCAAACGACATGGAATGAAAAAGAGTTAGAAGTATATGATTATATGGCATTAAAAGAGTCTGATGAAATAAATGCTTTAAAAACAGCAAAAAATAAAGGTTTTAATCAAGGCTTGGAAGAGGGGCTAGAAAAAGGTATTGAAAAGGGAATTGAAAAAGGTATTGAAAAAGGAATTGAAAAAGGAATTGAAAAAGAAAAAATTAATATTGCTAAAAATCTTTTAAAATCAGATGTTTCAGTAGATACAATTATATTAACTACTGGTTTGACTTTAGTACAAATTGATAAACTAAAAAAGCATACTACTTAATAACTCCACTTCCCTTATAATTTGCTGAATGGTAAATCGTCACTCCATTTTTACGAGCATAATACTCCATAAGTAGTCTCTGAAGTATTGGCTCAATAGATGGTGCAAACCAAGCATTATTACTTGTAGCAATCAGATAATGAACATCTCCCTTATAAATCTCAGCACAAGTTGCCTCATAACAGATAGCATTTCTAAATTTAACTCCCTTAATGGTAAAGTCTGTAGGTTTATCTGCTGTTTCAAAATCACTTGCACCACTGAAAAAAGTATCATTTATAAATTTCTGTGCAAATTTTGGAAGAGGGATATACTCACCAAATGGGACTAAAACAAGTTTTTTAGCTATCTCTATCTTTCCATTATCGAAAAGATATGTCACATTATAGCTATGAGAGTTTTTTATTAAAAGTGAACCTGCAATAATTGCAATACCTTTTGAAGCACTCTGTAGCTCTTTTATAAGTTTTGGATTTCTATTCATATAGAGTGGAAAAACAGATTCAGGGAATACAACTACATCATATTTTTCCAGTTTTGCTACTGCTATCTCTTGAAAAATCATTTTGATAGTAGGACGTAGAGCCTCTCTTGTCCATTTATAATCCTGTTTTATATGAGTTTGAACTAGCTTTATTTTAAGAGGTGTGTCCTGCTGTTTTTCATAGCCAAAGTTAAATGCTCCGATTAAAAGTATAAGAGGTAAGTATTTATAAGTTTTATGTTTAATAAGTTGTGGAAGAGAGAGGGCCAGTAGAGTAAAAATAAGCTGATATTTATAGACCCCAATATAACTATCTACAAAAATAAGTTCTATCTGTAACCAGTTCCAGTCAAAAGGTTGTGCATAACTAAGAGCAAAGAGTAAAATAGCACGAATATATGCTTTTTCTGTAAAGTAAAGAGGAAGAAAGAAGAGAAGATAGATGATTCCAAATGCAAAAGTGATAATAGGAGTCATATATCCAACCCCTTGATAGACAAAACTATATCCTATCCAGTAGAACCAAAGTATCCCAATGCTAAATCCAGCTACAGGAATCGAGCGTTTAGGGATATAGAGAAAAAGAGCTAATGAACTAAGCCCTAAAAGAGTGTTTAAAAGTTTATTTGTTAACTCATACTCGGCTAAATATATAAATGCACTAAAACTAAAAGCAGTAAGGAGACCGAGAGAGATTATCTTAAAATATGTTTTCATTATATAATTGTACTAAATTTATCAGACTATTAGTATAACTTTTGTATAATCCACGCAATTTTACTCAACAAAGGAAGTTAGAATATGGAAATCATCTCTCAACTATTACCATTTATCTTTTTAATTGCAATTATGTATTTTGTGATTATTCGCCCACAACAGAATGAAGCTAAGGCTAAAGCTGCTATGCTTGAAGCCCTCAAAAAAGGTGATAAAGTTGTCACTAATGGTGGTTTTATCGTAGTTATTCAAAAAGTAGAAGAAAAATTTTTAAGTGTGAAAATGAATAACGATACTACTGCTAAAATTACTAAAGATGCTATTGCAAAGAAGTTCGAGGATGAAGCTTAATTATCGCATAGTCATATTCGCAATCGCGATAATATTTGGTGTAATGTTTTCTATCCCTTCTCTTACTCAGAGTGAACATGGAAAAAAAGTAACTCTTGGCCTTGATCTTCAAGGTGGACTCCATATGCTTCTCGGTGTCAAAACTGAAGAGGCAACAAAATCTCGTATTAAGTCTATAGCTGCAAGTATAAAGCACTTTGCTGAACGTAATGATATCTTAATTGATGGATTGACATTTAATGACAACAGTGTAAAATTTGAAGTTTTAGATGAAGATGAAGTCTCAAAATTTGATGGTTTTTTAAAAGGTATAGAGGGTGGAGTTGTATCTCAAAATGCTACAATTATCTCACTCTCTTTAACGAAAAAAGAGATTAAAAAAATCAAAAAAGAGGCAGTAAGTCAAGCGATAGAGACTATTAGAAATAGACTTGATCAGTTTGGACTTAGTGAACCTGTAGTAGCTCGTCAAGGTGAAAATAAGATTTTAGTTGAGCTAGCTGGGATTAAAACACAAGCTGAAGAGCAACGTGCTCGTGAACTTATCTCTCGTGCTGCAAAGCTTGAACTTATGGCAGTTGATGAAGATCGTAATGCTCGTGTTTACAATATGAGTGCTTCAGATGCAGCAGCTTATGGTGATGTAATTTTAAGTGATGCTAAAAATCCTAAAATTAAGTATCTAGTGCATGAAATACCTATCTTAGATGGTGGAATGCTTACAAATGCTTCTATGGGCTTTGACAAAAACAACCGTCCTCTTATTAACTTTAAGTTAAATGCAGAGGGTGCTGAAATATTTGGTGACTTTACTGGTCGTAATGTTGGTAAGCGTTTAGCCGTTGTTCTTGATGGTAAGGTCTATTCTGCTCCAAATATCAATGAACGTATCGGTGGTGGTGCTGGTCAGATTTCTGGTAACTATACAGTGATGGAAGCAAAAGATTTAGCTATCGCTCTTCGTTCAGGCGCTCTTTTAGCTCCTATTTACCTTATGGAAAAACGTTCAGTTGGACCTAGTTTAGGTGCTGATAGTATTAAAGCTTCTCTTATTGCTCTTATTGGTGGATTTGTTTTAGTTATTATTTTTATGATGGTTTATTATCGTTTAGCTGGTGTTATTGCTAATATCGCACTTATTGCTAACCTTTTTATACTTTTAGCTGTTATGAGTCTCTTTGGTGCGACCCTGACCCTACCTGGTATGGCAGGTATTGTCCTGACCGTCGGGATGGCTGTTGATGCCAATGTTATTATCTCTGAGCGTATTCGTGAGCTTATCTATGAGGGTAAAAGTATGCATAAGGCTATAGAAGAGGGTTATTCAAATGCTATGCGTGCGATTCTTGATGCAAACATCACAACATTAATCGCTTCAGTAGTTCTTTATGCTTATGGAACGGGTGCTATTAAAGGTTTTGCTATCACTATGAGTATTGGTATTTTAGCTTCAATGCTTACAGCTATTTTAGGAACACACGGAATTTATCAGATGTTAGAGTCTAAAATTTCTAAAAGTAAAAACAACAAACTTTGGTTTGGGATTAAAGGATAATTATGGAATTTTTTAAATATACAAGAACCTTTAATTTTATGGGTAAATCTAAAATAGCGATGATACTTTCGATTGTTTTAGTTTTATCTTCTTATGCAATACTTGCGACAAAAGGTCTTAACTACGGTGTTGACTTTGCAGGTGGAACAGTTGTTCAAGTGAAGTATGATACCAAAGCACCAATAGATGCAATGAGAAAAAGCTTAAAAGGCAACAAACTTTTTGCTGGTGCAAGTATTAGTGAGTTTGGATCTCCTCAAGAGGTTGTTATTCGTATGAAAACAACTACAGGAAGTGTTACAAAAGATATTGGTGATGAGACACGAATCGCTCTTAAAGATACTGGAAAATTTAAAATTCGTCGTGTAGATATAGTTGGGCCAACTGTAGGTGCTGAGTTAAAAGAGAAGGGAATGATGTCTCTTTTCTTAGCCGTTTTAGGAATACTTATCTATGTAGCATTTAGATTTGAGTGGCGTTTTGCTGTTGCTTCTATCGTTGCACTTATTCATGATGTTAGTATTGCTATGGGTATGGTTTCTCTTTTCGCTGTCGATGTAAATCTTGATGTTTTAGCAGGTGTTTTAACGATTTTAGGGTACTCTCTTAATGATACTATTATTGTTTTTGACCGTATTCGTGAGGGTGTAACTGGAAATAGACAGATGGGATTAGAAGAGACTATTAATGAGTCTGTAACAAGAACATTAGCAAGAACGACTTTAACATCTTTAACAACTTTCTTTGTTGTTTTTACTCTCTTTGTTTTTGGTGGTGAGATTATTCATCCTTTTGCATTTACACTTCTTGTAGGTATCGTAGTAGGTACTTACTCATCAGTATTTGTGGCAAGTCCAATCTTACTATGGTTTGGATTTGATGTAAAAGATTACCACTCAAAACTAGCAGCTAAAGCAAAAAAACAGATGGAAAAACAGAAAATGCGTGAGCAGTATGACTCTGGTGTAGTTTAAAATAGGAGATATAGTATGGATTGGGGAAAGGTAACATATGTATTTTTCTCGTTAATGAGTTTAACCTCAATATCGGGATTTTTGTATGAAAATACAGCGACATCACTTTTTATCGCGGCGAGTGTAAATCTTATTAGTACGATTTTAAAAATTGGTGTTCGTAACCTACTAAGTGCAGAGCTTTTAGCCTCTTCACTTGTAGCAGATTTACACCTCATTCCATCATTTATATTTTTAGTGATTATTGGTGATGATTCATGGTCTATAGCTCTTGCTATCGGTGCTTTAATCGCAAATATTTTTTCTATGGGACTTGTTTACATAGAGAGTTCAAAACAGAAGGAGGAGTATTAAAACTCCATCTTCTCAATATGCAAGATTGATATAAGTTCACTTATATGACTCTTTTATATTAAAGAATTTTAATTAGGATAGTTACATTGGAATATATTTCAGCAGATATTGAAAAAAAATGGCAAGAGTATTGGAAAGAGAACGACAGTTTTGAACCGAGTGAAGATTTTACTAAAGAGAAAAAATATATACTAAGTATGTTCCCTTTCCCTAGTGGGCGTTTACATATGGGTCATGTTCGTAACTACTCTATTAGTGATGCACTTGCACGCTACCATAGACAAGAGGGTAAAAATGTTCTTCACCCGATAGGCTTTGACTCATTTGGTATGCCAGCTGAAAATGCAGCTATCAAAAATGGTTCACATCCAAAGGGATGGACTTACGATAATATCGACTATATGAAAAATGAGTTTTACTCTTTAGGTTTTAGTTTCTCTCGTAAACGTGAGATGGCTACATCTGATGAACTCTATACAAAATTTGAGCAATCTTTTATCATAGATATGTATGAAAAGGGTCTTCTTTATCGTGAGAAAGGGATGTTAAACTGGTGTCCACATGATGAAACTGTTTTAGCAAATGAGCAGGTTGTTGATGGGTGTTGTTGGAGATGTGACACACCTATAGTCAAAAAAGATATGAATCAGTACTACTTTAAAATCACTCAGTACTCTGATGAACTTTTAGATGATTTGAAAAAGCTTGAGGGTGGTTGGCCTAAACAGGTTCTTACTATGCAAGAGAACTGGATAGGAAAATCAAATGGATTGGCGTTTGATCTTCTCTTTGATGATGACTCAAAGGCTAAACTCAATGCTGAGTTTGAGAGTTTTGATGTCTTTACAACTCGTCCAGATACTATCTATGGCGTTTCATATACAGCACTAGCACCTGAGCATAAAATCGTAACATATATGATTGAGAACAATCTTTTAGACGATGCTACAGTCGATGAAATCACAAAGATGAAAAATACCTCTTCGATAGATAGACAAAAAGAGAAAGCTGGACTTCCACTAGGACTTAATGTTATCCACCCTTTAACTGGAAAAGTTATTCCTGTTTGGATAGCAAACTTTGTACTTATGGACTACGGTTCTGGCGCTGTTATGGCAGTTCCTGCTCATGATGATAGAGATTATGACTTCGCTAAGAAGTATAACTTAGAAGTAACTGCTGTTATCAAACCAAAAGATGCAGATGTGGATGTAAGTGAGAAAGCATTTACAGATGCTGGAGTTCTTTTTAACTCTGGAGAGTTTGATGGTATGGCATCTAAAAAGAGTCAATATAACATCATTAAGATGTTTGAAGAGAAGAAGATAGGGTCTAAGACAACTAACTATAAACTCAAAGATTGGGGTGTAAGCCGTCAGCGTTACTGGGGAGCTCCTATACCATTTATCCATTGTGAGGATTGTGGTTTAGTGATGGAGAAAAAAGAGAATCTTCCAATCGCTCTTCCTGATGATGTTGAAATTAACGGAGAGGGAAGTCCACTAGAGAATCATCCTACATGGAAACATTGTAAATGTCCAAGTTGTGGAAAAGATGCTCTTCGTGAGACAGATACTATGGATACTTTTGTGCAGTCATCATGGTACTTCTTACGTTTTTGTGCATCACCTGCAACACTTGAAAAAGCTGCTTTTACTCCTGAAGAGATTAAGTACTGGATGGGTGTTGACCACTATGTTGGTGGGATTGAGCATGCTATTTTACACCTACTTTATGCAAGATTTTTTACAAAAGTATTTCGTGATTTAGGCTACTTAGAGTTTGATGAACCTTTTGATAAACTTCTTACTCAGGGTATGGTTCTTAAAGATGGTGCGAAGATGTCTAAGTCTAAGGGTAATACAGTTGACCCTGATGAAATCATCGCTAAGTATGGTGCAGATACTGCACGTCTCTTTATCCTTTTCGCTGCACCACCAACACAAGAGTTAGAGTGGAATGATAGTGCTGTTGAGGGTTCATACAAGTTTATCAAACGTTTTTTCGATAGAGCGTCAAATGTTGTTCCGACACAAACGAAACCAAAAATCGACCATGCTTCTCTCTCAAAAGAGGAAAAACTCGCTCGTAAAAAAGTATATGAGGCACTTGTACGTTCTAAGGATGTATTTGAAGAGCGTTACACTTTTAACACTATGATTGCTGGAGTTATGGAGGCTATGAATGCTTTAAATACTCAGAGTAATGCAGATATTTGGAGCGAAGGATATTGGATACTCTCTTCTATTATGGAGCCAGTAATTCCTCACACTTGTTGGGAGATAAGTGATAAATGTTTCTCACTAAAAAACCTTACAAAACAGGAAGTTTTAGAGGAAGTTTTTGTAGAAGATAGTATTATGCTAGGTGTTGCAGTGAATGGAAAACGTCGTGGAGAGATAGAAGTAGATGCTGCTGCTTCTAAAGAGGAGATTTTAGTTGCTGCAAAAGAGTTAGTGGCTAAATGGTTAGAGGGTAAAGAGCTTGTAAAAGAGATAGTTGTTCCTAAAAAACTTGTTAACCTAGTTATAAAAGGTTAATAGATGAGTTTTTCACACTTAGTCAAATATCTACTTCTCGTAGCTTTTTTATTTGAACTCTCTGGGTGTGGGTATAAACCGAGTGCTAAATATGCACGTGATATTGTAGGTCAAAAAATAAGTACAAGTATTGTTATTTCAAAAGAAGATCCTGAAAATAGTGTTTTAGTAAAAGACTCTGTGGATAAGGCAATTATTGAAATATTTCACTCCTCTTTAGTAGATCGACGACACTCAGATACACATTTGAGTTTTAAAATCACAAATCCTACTTATAGACCAGTAGAATATGATAATAATGGGTTTGTTATCTCTTATCGTGCTACAATAAAATTACTAATAACAAGAGAGACAAAGAGTATAAAAAAGAAGTACTTAACTTCAGGTACATATGACTTTAGTGTAGTTCCAAATGCTGTTCTTTCAGATCAAGAACGTTTTAATGCTATTAAATATAGTGCAATTAAAGCGATCTCATCATTTGTAGCGAAAGTTTCAGCTGAGGGTACAAGAGTTCAATAAGGAAAAATATTATGACAATTCAGGCGATTATAAATTCTACTTTAAAAAGATTAAAATTAGAGGGTAAATTACTTACTCCTGATTTTTATGCTGAAGCTTTTTGTAAAGAGGCAAAAAGAGCAAATATGAATGTTGAAGATTGTCAACATTTAGCCAAGCTGCAAAAAACTCTTAACAAAGAGTTTATCAAAGATTTAAAAAATTATAATATTAAAACTATGCATGAATTTGTTCGTTTTCTTATCTCTAAACTCAATAGAACAAACTCCTCTAAGGCTTCAGAAACTATAGAAGCACATCTACTCCTAGCAAAAAGAGTTTTTCAAGTGATAGAAGTTCTTCATAATAAGGAAGCGGCTGATTTAGCTCGAACGACTATGGAGATGTTAAACTCTGGTGCAAGTACGGATAAGATAAATAGCTATAGACAGCACTGGGTAAATTTTATCACTACTTATGATGATACCTTTTTACAAAAGTTAAATGAATTTGGTGAAATAGATACAAAAAATTTAAGAGAGAGTATAGAGAATTTAAATCTTGCAAATAAGGTTATCAAAAGTGATAATCTAGATTTAGATAAAATATCTAAACTTCTTGTATCCTCTTTTGTTCCCTCAATCGCTTCTAGTGTTAATGAAACTATAGCAAGTTTAAGTGAAAAAATTCGTACAAAACCAGAATTATTAGAGAGTTTAAGTGTTGAAAAAGAGATACGTTCAGCTATATCACTTCGTATAGCACTTGATAAAAAAAGTGTTAAAGATATGATAGAATCCATAGATGGCGTCTTAGATAAACTAAGTCTTCGTCTGATAGAGATGATAGAGAAGTCAGATAACTCTACAAATGAGATTCAAAGCATTAAAAAAGAGTTAGAATCTTATACTGACACATCAACTCCTAACTTTAAAACAGCACATAAAAAGCTCTACACTATAGCAATAGCACTAGAAGAAAATACACAACTCTTAAGTAGTGATTTAAAAACACATAGTGGAGAGGTTAAAGCTTTAAGTAAAAAAGTTCGTAAATTAGAGGAGGAGCTAAAAGCTGCCAAAAAAGAGTCAAAAGAGGACTTTTTAACAAAACTTTACAATCGTAGAGCATTAGATGATTTTATGGAAGTTAAAGAGGCAGAGTTTAAACGCTACAATAGAAATTTTTCTATAGTGATGTTTGATATAGATCTCTTTAAAAAAGTAAATGACAACTATGGACATGATGCAGGTGATGCAGTTTTAGCCGCAGTAGCAAAAATTCTTAAAAAAGCTTGTCGTACTGTTGATATTGTTGGTCGTTTTGGTGGAGAAGAGTTTATAGCGATTTTAAGTGAAACTGCAACGAAAGGTGGAGTTGTTTTTGCTGAAAAGGTTAGAAAGCATGTTGAAAAAGCCCGTTTTATATATAAGGGTGAGAGAATAAAAGTTACAGTGAGTGCTGGAGTCTCTGAGAGAGTGAAACATATCTCTCTTGATGGAGTCTTAAACTCTGCAGATGAGTATCTCTATGTTGCTAAGCAAAATGGTAGAAATAGAGTGGAGTATAAGAAGAAGTAGTGTTAAATAGCTTCTTAAACAGTAAACCACTTTACTATGATAAAATTGATTATACTCGTATGCCTAGAGTCTATGATACTCTTAAAAAGAAGATAAAACTCCCTAAAATTATTCATATAATAGGTACTAACGGTAAAGGTACTACAGGTCGTTTTTTAGCTACAGCACTCCATTTACTAGGTAAAAGAGTAGGTCACTACACATCCCCACACATACTGAATTTCAATGAACGTATCTGGATAAATGGTGAAGATATAAGTGACGGACTTCTAGATAAATCTCATTTAGAGTTACTAAAAATTTTATCCAAAGAAGATGCAGACTCTCTGAGTTACTTTGAGTACACAACACTTTTAGCAATCTATATTTATCAAGATATGGAGTATGTAGTTTTAGAAGCAGGGCTTGGTGGAGAGAGAGATGCCACAGCTGTTTTTGCTAAATATCTAACATTAGTTACCCCAATAGATATAGACCATGAGGCTTTTTTAGGCTCAGATATTGAAAGTATAGCACTTACTAAATTGAATGCAATCCAAAATGTAGCTATTATGGCGAAACAAAAATATCAAGATGTTGAAACTGTAGCTCAAAAGTTAGTATCTGAAAAAAATATTCAACTTTTATCAGTAGATACTCTTATCTCCTCGTCAGATGATTTAAAAATCAGAGATATAACTTTAGAGAACTCTTTAGCTCCTTATCTTCAAAATAATCTTACTTTAGCCATAGCAACTTTAAACTATATGAAACTCTCTTATGAAGTAAAAGATTTTAAAAATTCAAGACTCTTTGGGCGTTTAACACAGATAAAAGAGAATGTCCTCCTTGATGTTGGGCATAATGTTTTAGCAGCAAGATCAATTTATGAGAGCTTAAAAGGTTCTCAATATACTTTGGTTTATAACAGTTACAGAGATAAAAATTATAGAGAAATTTTAGAGATACTCAAACCTATTGTAATAGATATAGAGATTATTAAGATAGATGATGATAGGATTGAAGATTTAGATGTTTTAGTATCTTTTATAAAAGATATAGGTTTTAATGCTAAAATCTTTTCAAAGATAGAGAGAGAAAAAAATTATTTAGTATTTGGTTCTTTTAGTGTAGCCGAAGAGTTCTTAAAGGGAGAGTATGAATAACCATTTTACAGTTACTATTCATGATGACAATGGTGTACGTCAGTTTAATATGCACCACTTTGTTAAAAAAGCACTTTTTTATGCATCTCTGTTTATTATTACTATCGTTATTTTTGCTTTTGGAACTATTTTATATCTTAACAATAGTGTTGATGAAATTGAAAAAAAACGAAATGAGATAACTCAGGCATATAGTGAGATAGAAGCAAAAAACTTAAAACTTCATGCAAGTATGTCAGAGACACAAAAGTCTTTAAAGTTGAAAAAAACAGAGTTAGAAGAGTTGTCAGATGAACTCTCAGAGATAGAGACTCTTATAGGTCTAAAACCTCTCAATGAGACAACTTTAGCAGATAGAGTAACAGCAACAAAGATAGATACTCAACATAGAGCTGTTATGATGGAACTTATTCCTAATGGCTCTCCTATAGAGTATAAAGGAATTACAAGTAAGTATGGCTATAGAATTCATCCAACACTTCATAAACGTGAGTTTCATCGTGGAATAGATATGAGAGCAAAGATGAATACACCTGTTTATGCTCCAGCTGATGCCATAGTAGAGTGGTCTGGAATGCACAAAAGAAGTGGATTTGGGCGTTTAGTGATTTTAGAGCATACATATGGATTTAAAACATACTACGGACATTTAAACAAAACTGTGGTAAAATCAGGACAGTTTGTTAAAAAAGGGACTCTTATAGCATATACAGGGAACTCAGGAATGAGTAACGGTCCTCATCTACACTATGAGATACGTTTTATACATAGAAACTTAAATCCATATTGGTTTTTAAAATGGACACAAAAAAATTATGATGAAATATTTAAAAAGGAAAAAAAAGTACCATGGCAATCTTTAATAACAGCAACAGCACATCTATATCTGCTAAAACAGACTCAAACACAACAATCATCACAGCCGGAGCAAAAATCAAAGGGGAAATAACTCTCTCTTGTAATCTTTATATTGATGGCGAACTAGAAGGTACAATTCACTCTTCAAAAGAGGTAAATGTAGGAAAAAGTGGACATGTAAATGGAAATATAAGTGCAGATAGACTTATTGTTCAGGGGTTTATTGAGGGGAGTGTTGAAGCGAACCATGTTGAGATAAAATCAGGTGGTCGTATGAATGGCGAAGTAAATTCTCAAGAGTTAATTATCGAATCTAAAGGTATTTTTGAAGGAAGTTCTGTTGTGAAAGATTCTCAAAAAAACTTGCTAGGTAAAACAAAAGAAGCTTAATGTCACAAACTGCTCTCTATAACCATTTTAAAACAAATAAAAAGAACTCTTTAGAGATTCTTATCTGTGAGGATGCTACTGAAGCTCAAAATTTAGAGAGTGTAGCAAAATTCTTTAAACGAGAAACTATACTCTTCCCTGATTTTAGAGCTACATTTGGTGATGATTTGCGCTCTTACAAAGAGGAGTTACTTGAACTCTTCTTCTCTTTGAGAAAATATCATAATGCTAAAAACAAACCTCTTATAATCTCTCCACTCAAGACACTACTTTTCCCTCTTCCTAATCTTGAGTTACTGGCAAGTACAAAGCTAGAATTTGCTGAGCAAGTAGATTTAAAAGCCTTTAAAGAGCAGATGCTCTTTTGGGGATATAGCTTTGTTGATATGGTTCAAGTTGAGGGAGAGATTAGTCATAGGGGTGATATCTTAGATATTTTTATCCCTTCATCTCCTAATCCCTATCGTATCTCATTTTTTGACAATGAGATAGAGCAGATAAAAGAGTTTGAACTAGAGTCTCAAAGAACACTAGGGGATGAGCTTGATACTGTAGAGATAAGTAGTGCTTTTTATTCTCTTGATGAGAGTATGTTTGAGTCTCTAAATGCCAAAGTCGAGTCTAGTGAGTTTGATGCACTTGTAAAAGATGTCTCCTCTTTAGGATTTTGGCATTTAGATGAGATGGCAGAGAACTTTTTAGAGGGGAAAAATACTCAACTCTCTAAAAACTTAGATAATCTCCTTAAAGATGCTTATGGCATAAATAATCCTACCATAAATAGAGAGTGTTTTAACCTTGAACTCTTAGAGGAGAATGATGAGGTAAAAGAGCTAGTAGTTGCAAATGCAGAGCATCTCTTAAATGTTCATCGCGATAAGAAGATAACAATTATCGCAGCAAATATAGCGACTATAAAACAGGCAGGAATATATGATACTCAAAAGATAGAGATTATAAATGATGGCTATATTTTAAATATTCTTACACCTGATGAGATGGTTATCTCTCTGAACAAGCCTGATAAAAAACGTCGTCGTAGAAAGAGTGCTATTTTACTTGATGATCTTAAACGTGGTGATTATGTCGTGCATGAGGATTATGGGGTAGGGATTTTTGATGCTATTGAGCAGACTGAGATTCTCGGAGGTGTAAAAGATTTTATCGTCATTAAGTATGTTGGTGATGATAAGATTCTGCTTCCTGTTGAGAATCTTGACTATATCGACCGTTATATCGCAGGTGGAGGTTCGACTCCCGTTCTTGATAGACTCGGAAAAGGGAATTTTGGAAAGCTTAAGGCAAAAGTTCGTAAACGTCTCTTAGAGATAGCAGGGCAGATAGTAAACACAGCAGCAGCTCGCGCGCTTATAAAAGCGCCAAAGATAAACCTAGGTAAGCAAGAGCTTAAAGAGTTTCAAGCTATGAGTGGATTTGAGTACACAGAAGACCAAACACTCGCTGTCAATGAGATACTCTCTCAGATGTCTACGGGAAATATTATGGATAGACTTCTAAGTGGTGATGTTGGTTTTGGAAAGACGGAGATAGCACTTAACACTATTTTCGCAGCTTATAAGTCTGGCTATCAGTCGGCGTTTATCGTCCCTACAACTCTTCTCTCTGCACAACATTGGCGCTCTTTAGATGAGCGTTTTAGTGAATTGAAAATTCGTTATGCAAAGTTGGATAGATTTGTAAGTACAAAGGATAAAAATGCCATTATTAAAGGTCTTGCTTCGGGTGAGATAGATGTAGTTGTTGGGACTCATGCCCTCTTTGGTTTAGAGTTTAAAAAACTCGGTGTGGTTATCATAGATGAAGAGCATAAATTTGGGGTGAAGCAGAAAGAGAAGATAAAAGAGCTGTATCATAATGTGCATCTTTTAAGTATGTCAGCGACTCCTATTCCTCGTTCATTAAATCAAGCATTGAGTTCCATAAAAACAATGTCTCAACTTCTTACAGCTCCAAGTGAACGCCAAGGTGTAAGAACCTTTGTAAAAGAGTATGATGAGAAGCTTATAAAAGAGGTAATTTTACGAGAACTTCGTCGTGGGGGACAGCTCTTTTATGTTCACAATAGCATCGACCATATGCCTATAAAACTAGGAGAGTTAAAAGCTCTTCTTCCTGAACTAAGAATTGTGATGCTTCACTCTAAAATCTCAGCTGTTGAGACAGAAAAAGAGCTTTTAAAGTTTGAAAATGGTGAGTATGACCTTATGATAGCGACAAGTATCATCGAGTCGGGTATCCATATGCCTCGTGTAAATACTATCTTTGTTGATGGTGCAGATAGATTTGGTATAGCAGATCTACACCAGCTCCGTGGTCGTGTTGGTCGTGGAAGTAGTGAGGGTTTTGCATACTTTATAGTTAAAAACAAAGAGAACCTAACAGATGAGGCAAAAAAACGTCTCTTAGCCCTAGAGTCCAACTCATTTTTAGGTTCTGGTTCTGTTTTAGCACATCATGATTTAGAGATTCGTGGAGGTGGTAACCTTATAGGAGATGCTCAGAGTGGGCATATCAAAAACATAGGATACTCTCTATACCTAAGAATGTTAGAAGATGCCATCCAAGAGCTCTCAAATACCAAAGAGTTAGATCGTGCAAAAGTTGACATTAAGCTTACTATTAGTGCTTATATCTCTGATGAGGTTGTAACTGAAGATAGACTCCGTTTAGATATCTATCGTCGTCTATCTCAGGCTGAAGAGGCTGTTGAGATTTATGAGATAGAAGAGGAGCTTATTGACCGTTTTGGAGAGTTAGATCTTCCTACAAAACAGTTCTTTGAGTTGATGGTTATCAAACTTCTGAGTTTAGATAAAAAGATAAAAAGTATCAGTAACTATGGTCAAAATGTTACTTTTACCTATATGAATGATTCAAAAGAGACAGTGGCATCATCTTCAAGAGATGATGATGACATCATTAAGTGTGCTCTTTTTTATCTTAGAAATAATAAACCAAAGGTACTGTAGATGAAAATAGCATTTATCGGAGATATAGTTGGGCGTCCAGGGCGTGATATGCTCAAAGAGCATCTCAAAAGATTAAGAGAAGAGGAGTCACTTGACTTT
>Ga0256837_1000387_pt1 | contig 38179 bp, 44 predicted proteins | sample 4562384metaG_FD_185976 | JGI IMG/M metagenome (GOLD analysis project Ga0256837, IMG submission 185976) | Hydrothermal vent microbial communities from Guaymas Basin, Mexico - 4561-384 | ecosystem: Environmental > Aquatic > Marine > Hydrothermal vents | place: Mexico: Guaymas Basin | collected... | reverse complement strand
ATTCATATCTCACAATTAAGCCTTTTACAAACTCATAGAAATAGTTTCATCTTTGAGTGTTGTTATACCAAAGAGGTTTAAATCGATATTGTAAAAAGATTCTAACTCTTGAGCAATATCACTATTTACATCAACTACAATCCCTTTTTTATTGCTATCGAGTTCAGATACATATATAACAGAATTTTCTCTATCTATCTCATATTGTTTGTTGTATTGTTTTAGAATCAATGGTTCGTTGTTTTCTTCAATAATTGTAATACCATATACATTTACAACCTCATCTATTGAGATCTCTAAAACTTCCATAAGCTCATTGCAAATCTCTTTACTAATTTCATTTAAGATACCAACACTTTCAAAATCTGGTTCCTCATATCCAGAAAGATAATCGTATGCTATAATCTCATCTTCATCAAACTCTACAAACATTTTTGCTTTTGGTAATTGTCTCATTTTTAATCCTTTGTATAAATTTATAATTTTTATTATTTCTCACTTTTTTATTGCAACAATGCACGCTTAAGGTGCTTTGCAACTTCTAGTGCTTCTTCAAATGTTGCATATGAACTATGCTCCGTACATATATGCTCTTTTGTAAAAAACTTAACTGAATATCTATGTCCAGTTGGATAGTTGTTCATCCAAACTCTTCTGGCTTCAATAAGTTCATGCTCATACACATCTTTATTATCTAACGACCCATTATTATAATTGTCAATATGTTTTACTTGATACTCAATCCAACTCTCAAGCTCTAACTCTTCTATCACAATATATGGTTGATATACAAATTGTGCTTTATCAATATCTACTTCTAAACTTGGATTAACAACTATTTCATCTTTTATAAAAGAGTATCGCATATATCTTTCCTTATCTGTATAAGTTTAGATAATTATACCTCTTCTTTGTTGTATTTTGAAATATGCTCCTCTAATGCTACTGTTAATTCATCAGTCATAACTCTAGCAACTTTACAACTTTGAAATATAACACCATGTGTAGATGTTTTTCCAATCTCCCTAAATACTTCTTCTCTTAGCCCATATACCCTTTCAAAACTTGCTGCATTGAGTCTATATAGATTATGTAGAGTTGTATTTATAGAGATGGTTATATCTTTTGTGGCTGGAATAGCTTTATTCCATGCTTTTGTTGCAACTGTTTTAGCTTCATTAAAAAGATCACATTTTTTACTACACTTTTTTCTTTTTCTTATCGAAATCTCAAATATTTGTTTATTAAAAACATTATGCTTTTTTGTAATTGTATTATATGCTTTTGCAATGCCACCAGTTCTCTCTAACTTACTCCATTCATCGAGCAAAGCTAACATAAAGATACCTATGGCATATGTTTTTATTAGATCTTTATCTTCCATTACAAATGTCCTTTAAGATGTTTTTTTAACCATTGTTCTACAACTTTTATATCATCTTCTCTTAAAAGATCAAATCCAAAGATATAAAGTACATCAAGAATATAGTATATATTAATATCCCTATTTTGATATACAGTTGTTACAATCTTTTCAACCTCATCAACTGTGTATTCATCGCCAAAGAGCTCAATAAGCTCTTTGTCCTCCTCTTTAGAAGTTGTTTTAATGGTTTTATCTTTGCTTTTTATCTTCATTATTTAACCTTTGTCTGGGTTATTAATAAAACCAACGAAAAATGCAAAAGATAAAACATATAAAAGTCCAATAACTGCCATCAATGATGATGAAACCATAACTACCCTTTTACTTTTTTAGCAAATTCCACAAAATCTTTAGTTGTTTGTAAAACAACACCCTCTTGTTCAGCTTTTTCCATAATCTTTCTAGCTTCTTTATAACTCATTTTTATCTCCTCATTACAATAATTTTAGAGACAACTTGTAAAAAGATGCTTCAATTTGTTTTAAAATTGTATCTAGTCTATTAAAAATAGTTTGCATTGCTACCTCTTTTTTTGTTACAATGCGGTTGTTAAAAACTTCGCCTAAAAGTTTTTACAAAACCGTTTTTTTGTCGTTCTGGTTATTGATTATGAAACGTTTTAGCCAGGACGACACCTTATGTGCTCTATTGGTTTACTTTCTTTGATTGGGTTATGTTAGTCGCTTTCTTATTTTTTACCTCCTTAAAAATTAAAGTTTGAATTTCTAATCTTTTGCGACTAACAAACTATTGCTTATCGCTTTTTTGAAGCTTTATTCTCTCTAAGATACCATCTACACCAAGTCTAAGATATGCTTGAGATGCTCTTGTTAGCTCTTGCCATGATGGTCTATATTCTGCTCTTTTATCTAATAAAATGGCATTCATATTTGTAAAACCATCTATAACTCTATATCCAATAATATCATTTTGATAATTTTTTATTTCTTGAACAACTCTAGTATCATTGTCTAAAACTTCTTGAATATGTTTATAGTTTTCTTGAGATGGTGTTGTACCCTCTAATGGTAAAATAATAAACTTCTCGTTTTTGAAGTTGATTTCATAAGCTTTACGTTTTATTTTTAATCCCATGATATTTCCTTTACTTGTTTCTAGTTTTGTTTAGTTAAATACATTAAAAACATTATATCTTAATGTAAGTTGTTATAAACTATATATACTCTATATAACTACAATAAGCTTTAGTAAAACTATTATAAACTATATAGTAAGTTGTTTAGTTTTGATATTATACCAAATAAATAGTAAAAATACAACATACTATACCGTATGTTTACAAATTTATTTGATAAAACAGTAGCACTAATTTTAAAAAAGTGCTTATTTAACTAATAAGTTATGTTGTATTTTTCATATATAGTGTGTTCTATCTGTTTTATTTAACAATATTAATATTATATATTATATATTATGTAATATCTATGTATATTGCATAATAGATTGGTATATTGACTTATTATTACTTATTGAGTATAATACAGTTACATATATTGTATTTTGCTCTAATATAAAACAATATAGATGTAATTAAACTAATATAATATTAAATTCTAATAGTGTAACACTATTGACAACAAGGAGCTTAAATGTACTATCAAGGATATTCGCTTTGTAATAAACATGTTGCTAAAAAGTTAAATTCTTTGGGTGCAAAACCAAATGTTATACTTGAGTGGAATGAAAATATTGCTCAAGAAGTAATTGGTGGTTTTACTCTAAAAGAGGAAATTTTTAATAAGTATTTTTCTTATATTAAAGGGGATTCATACTATCCTTCTAAGATAATAGAAAAAGAATAAGGTAGATATAGATGATAAAAGAATCAATAGCACTATTTGTAGCTGCTACTACATTAAGTGCAACAAATATAAATCTAAATGGGTTTTTTAACAAAGAGGTGTGTGATCAAGTTTTAACAAACAAAGGTTATTTTAAAACTTGTTATGACTATAAAGCAAAAGGTGCTAAGTATGTAGCTTACACTCTTAATGGGGATTTAATCAATGTAAAAAACATTAAAAAAAGACCACGTTTTTACGAGGATAAAAATATTCCAAAAAGATATAGAAGTACATATAAAGACTATACACACAATAAATTTAAAATGGATCGTGGACACTTGTATCCAGATGCAGCAGCAGATGACAACTATCAAAAGCTTCATTCTGTTTATGCAATGAGCAATATCATTCCTCAATACAAAACAATCAACAGAGGTAAGAAATATTGGGCTGGTGTTGAAAGATATGCAAGGCATATGGCTACAAAACTACGGAGTGTTAATGTTCTTAATGGTGTTGAATACGATAAAAAACCTCATAGAATAGGGCATAATCAAATAGCAGTACCAAAAGCGTTTTGGAAGATAATCTATAACACAAAAGAGAAGTTTGAGAAGTGTTTCTATTTTGAGAATAATCCTTTATATGTAAAGGGTAAAAATAGTATTAAAGATTTTATAGTTGATTGTAATAAATTGCTTCAAAAAAAGATAGGAAGATAAAATGAAAAATACAAATTATCTCTATAAATATACTGATGAAAATGGAATAGTATCAATATTAGAAGGTGAAGCTCTCAAGTGGGGAGATCCACGATATTTTAATGATGAATATGAACTAAAAATTATGCCAACTGTTTATACCAAAAATTCAAAAAAATTAATAAAAAAATCTGATGTAAGAAAAATATTTTTTAGTAATATAAAAGAAAAAAAGATGAAAATTATATCTTTTACAAAAAACGACAATTATAGTTTTATGTGGAACAAATATGCACAGAAACATAAAGGTTGTATGTTGGAGTTTTCGAAAGAATTTGAATTTTCAGTTGGTAAAGATATTCAATATATTATTGGAGATAGGAAAGTTCAACTTGATAAGAAATTTGATATTTCAAATGCTAAAGAAATTGGTTTTTTATTAATGGACAAAATAATTTATTCTAAAGAGTATAAATGGCATAAAGAAAATGAATATAGAGTCGTTCATCCTAATTTAGATAGTGAAGATGGTAAAGACTATTCTTTGGTTAAATTCAAAAAAGAATCTCTTTTATCTGTTACATTGGGGAAAAATATGGAACAAAGTATTGCTTTAAAAGTTATAAAGCTTTTAAGAGAAAAATATCCATCAACAAAAATCATAAATTTATCTCAATATACAGTATAGGAAACATAAATAATTATGACAGCAAAAACACATATGATTTCATCTGTTGCACTAGGCTTAGGTATTTTAGAACTATTACAACATAACAACATAGAGAGTCTAGTATTTAATAGCTATGATGAGCTTATTACATTTTTAACTCTTTATATTGGAGCTATTATATTTGGTTCAGTATTTCCAGATATTGATGAGCCACACTCTTATATAGGAAGAAAGTTTCCACTATTTTCAAATATTTTATCTATGTTTATTGAGCATAGAGGAATTACACATACACTACTTGTTATATTTCTTTATAGTGCTATTGCATATAGTGTAATATTGATTGATGGTATAGAAAATAGCTTTTTTATAGTTATTGCAATAGGTTTTATAGTTGGGAACATTGGGCATATTTTAGGTGATATGATGACAAAAAGTGGTGTGGCACTTTTATATCCGATAACAAGCAAGAACTTTGGTTTACTTCCAAAACGGTTACGTTTTTATACAGGTGGATTTATTGAGATTGTATTTATGAGAATTGTTTTTGGATTGATTGTTGTTGCTGAGGTGCTATATCAACTTCAAATGTATGGAGTTATATAACAGATTTTATAGAGATGGGAGAAGATCTCCTATCTTGTAAATAATTTGAGCATTTATATTGGTTGTTACTTATACCAACATTCGATATAAGTGTTTTTACACTTTAAACTTAATGATTTAAAATATAAATAAGGGGTACTAAGATGATGGAAAATGTTGATAATGTTGCAGAAGCACTAGAGTTTAACGATATAGAAAATACAAACGAGCAAGATAATAACTTTACTGATAATCATACAACACAAAGAAAAAGAGTTACAAGAGAAGAAAAAGAGAGTATGGGAATTATCAATAAAAGAATAGACTTTGATAAAAAAACCCTCAAAAGACTTGAAACAATGATACCAGTTTATTCTGATGAGATAAAAGCTGGTGCAACTCAAAATGAAATGATAAGTTTTGTGGTGGCTAAAGCTATTAATTCTCTATTTGAGAATGATTTTAAGAGCAAGTTGGATTCATTATAATCCATATGCTCAAGCGAGGATTTTACAATGCAACAGTTTACAGTAGTAATCTATTCACTCAATAGTGCAAAAAAAATAAATGAGATAAGCATTAAAGCAAAAAACAAAGTTGATGCTTATAAGTTTGCTAGAGAGCTACTTTATAGTGATGATGGAAAAAGTATTCCTAGTGTATTTTTGTTAGAAGTTAATAATAAGATGGTGCAGCCATCTTTGTTGTAAATATATCTATCATATAGGGGCTTTATAGGGCTAATTTATTTTTAGGACATGTCCTAAAATTGATTTTAGGAGTAAAATATAGTGGTTTTACTTTATAAATTAGTGCATATTTTACCTATAAAACGTTACTTTATCGTTTTTGGGGTAATTTTACTATCTATTTTTCCCTTTATTTGCTGTTTTTATGGTTTATGGGAAGTTGTAGAGATATTGAAAATTTCACGAACTTTGTAAAACTTAAACAGATAAGCTTTACAAAACCCGCAAAGGGAAAAAGCACTCTCTGTGGAGGCTTTTTTTAATATTTCATAGCACTAGCCATATACATTGGCAAATGTGCTATATCAGCAAAAGAGCTATAATGTTCATCAGCTACACAAGAAAATTCTATTTCAAATCCTCTGTTTTGTAGCTTCTTGATAAATACCTCTTTTGCTGGTAATCCAATATCTGCAGAAAAATAAACTTCCACAGATAAAAGATTTAAAATTTCATGAGGTGCATTTGTAAGAAAAACATCTTTTCCAAAAAGTTCTTCTTTATCACCGTTACCTAAATCCAATACAATTTCTCTCATATCATTAAGCAACATCTTCTTGCACCTCCTCTTCCTCTGAAGTTTCATTAAGAACTAAAGGCATCACTACCTCTTGTAAAGAATCAGTTTTAAATACAATAGGCATATTTGCACCATTAAACTGTATCATCACGTCTTCTTCTAAAGTAGCATTTAGAAAGTCTAATACTTTATCTGCAGTAATTGCAAATTTGATATTAGAACTATTATCCTTTAGTTCTTCATTTACTTCCACATTACCATCATTTGATTTAGCAATAATTGTATTGCCTTTAACATCAATGATGATGTCATTTGATAAAATAGAAGCAGATTCAACAAGATCTTTTAATAAAAGCTTGTTTATCTCTACTTCCTTCTCAGAGGATTGAGGAATAATACGCTGATATTCTGGATATTTTCCATTGATCAGCTTTACAGAGTAGAGCACATTTGCAGTTTCAACAAACATACTCTCCTCTGTAATTTTTGCAGAAAGATTATAACCGCTAAATAGCTTTATAATACTTTCTGCACCTTTTCTAGGTAGGATAATCTCAAAGTCATCATTAGATACAGAATCTAGTGATGTTACAGGAAGTCTAGTTGTATCAGTTGATACAATATTTAACTTTCCTTTACTTTGAGATAAAAGAACTCCGTTAAGCTCAAACCTTGGATTGTTTGTATCAATAGCATGTTGCACCATCGATAGCTTTTCACTCAATCCATTTGATATTAGAAGTTCTTTTGAGTCTCCTGCTTCGAAAGAAATATCAAACACCTCTTCAAATATAGGTAATTTGACTTTCTTTTTCTTATTTTTAAGAGTTACTTGTTGCTCTTGAATTTCAAGAGTTATATTTTCACTCTTAAAAGATTTAAGAGCCTTGTGCAGGTTCTTTACATCTACAGAGAATGGTTCAAAAGAAGCTTCTTCTGTTAAATTATCATTTACGATTTCTATCTCTCTTACACATACCGATTCAATATTATCGGTAGTTTGGATGTTCATCAAACCATCATTAGCACTAAGTGTAATTTGATTTGCAAAATCACCCTGCTTTGGAGCATATTTAGCAGCTAGTGCAACAGAGTTTTTGAAATATGTTTTGTTTAATGTAATTGTAGTCATAATAAATCCTTTGTAAGAATTAAATTTATAAAAGGTTATAGCCATACCACACAAAGTGATATTCGCAAACTTTACACAACTAACAATTACATTACTAGCCCACGCTAATAAAATTAATTGTTAGCGTGGGCTAGACCATAGAGATTGTTGTTACTCTATTTATTATTCATACTTAACAAACTTACCATTTGTTAAGTTTAAGCCATAAATAACTGTTTTATAGCTATCTACAACTTTTACAGAAGTCACCTCTCCTAGTTCATTTGTTTTTTCAAACTCTGTTTGAATTTTTTTAGATGAACCCTTTAAGATAACTCTGTCTTTATTAGCAAGTGTAATTTCTTTATTTAAAGCACCACTTGCTATTAATAAAGCCGCTTGACCCTCGTTTGGAGACTCAATTGACTTTTTTTGGAGTCCAGCTACTTTTAAATCATTAAAGAATAAATCTTTAAGTTTTGATTTTTGTAGCTGAACCTCAATTTTCCATCTTGGAACTTCAATCTCTTTAAACATTTTAGGTTTAGCTCCAGGTTTAACTACTAATTTTGTAATAGTTTCTGAATTAACTTCATTAATGTTTTTTGGAGATTTAAAAGCCTCCAAGAACGAAGATAAAGCTGCTCTAAAGTGCATCATGTGTTGTTGCAACACAATAAAGAATTGACCAAACTTTTTATAATCCTCATTATCTGGATCATAAAATGAAAACATAGGCTTGTAACCTTGTTTTCTTAATTTCTCTGCCATCTCTTCATCTGCACTAGATGGGTTGATTACCAAGATCATCACACCACCGATAGCAGTAGTTAAACCCCATTTTTCAACGAAGTCTATTTCTAGTCTGCCACCAGAAGCGTTTTGATCATAAGGTGGGTTTAAAAAATTCAATCCTACCCACCTATTACTTTTACGTACACCGTAGAGTGCATCTGCATTAAGAACAATATCTATTGCTCTATCGTTTGCAATTTTTGCACGATTTTCATCTAACTCTACAGCATATGTATTGCAACTATATGTTGCACCTATTTTTTCAATTGCTTCACCCTCTCCTGCACAACAATCAAGTACATGAGTACCTTTTTGCAATTCTAAAGTTAAATCAATAACTTTTTGAATTGATGTTACAGAAGTAGGGTAAAACCCCATCTTACTTTCCGATGCTAATCTAGCCATTTTTCACCTCATTTTACAAAAAAGGCACACTAATCCCCTATGGGGTAAGACGTGTGCCTATACCCCAATTAGGGATTAGCTCTTTATTTATAAGAGCAACAATAAATTAATATAATTTCTCTTTAGAGAATATATTTCCTTTTGAGTCAATATACATATCATTGAAATACATATCTTTCTCAAAATAGTAAGCACCATTGCCTACTTCGATATACTCTCTAATATTTACATAGCCCCATTCTGAACATTCAGGAGCAGACTCATTTACTACATACCCATAACATTGAGTGTGCATATTTGCAAATTCATCATCTTCTGAACCTCTATCAGCCTCCACGACATAGATTGTCATGTTTGGACTGAAAAGTTTTAAACCTATTGGTTTAATCTCCAAATCTTCAAGTTCATAAGTTTTAGGCATACTATTTAAAGTATCCCATATATCTTTAACTTTGAGATCTGTTAAGATTGGGGATTTTGGAAGTGGTGCTTGAGGTTTCGCTATGGACTTAATAATACCATTAGCTAAACTCACTTCAAGAATAATCTCTTGAAATTTCTCACCCTCATTCTCTAACAACTCTTGAGATACCTCATAAGCTATCAAGTTGAAACTATCTAATTTCTTTAAATAGTTTTTCTCTTGCAGCTTATAAAATAATTCATTAAGAATTGATGGAGGATATGGCAAGAAATTAACCATTTCCATGTACTTTTTAAATTGACTCTTTAATTCCTCTTCATCTCTACCAATAATAACACTAAAATCAGTATCAACTATCGATGGAGAATGATATAGAATTGAGTGAGCCAATCCATTTTGAAGTGGTATCATCTTTCGTTTGTTACCACTTTTGTTAATGCTAAAAGAACCAAAACTCGCATCAATCGTATGTTTGTTTTGAGTAGTGTTTCCTTGCATTATTACGGAAGTTACAGCTTTAACCATATTTTCACTACCTATTGTTTCAAGATAGATCAATGTATAATCCTTTATTACATAAGACTCTACATTGATGATAGCACCTGCATACCTCATTTTCTCACTCATATCTGTATTGGTTTCCATAGCTTATCCTTTATGTAAAAACAAACATAGTGTTAAATTTTGACACAAGGAACCCATAAGGGGCTTGTATCACACTATGTTTGTGTAATCAGCCCCCTATGGGGAAACTAAAAATAGATAACAAAATCTTTGTATAATTACATCTATATATTCACAAGGAATTACAATGAGTAAAGATACAAAGATTTTTTTAATAATAAATCTTTCTATATATTTTCTTCTCTACCTAATGGAAGCATATTATGCAATCCTTATAGGAATACTCTTTAATGCTTTTTACCTACTGGTTGTTGACAATAAAAAGTATCATTTTATGAAAAGTTATATTGAAAGTTTTTTTTAAGTGCTTTTTGACTAAAAAAGACACACCAATCCCTCAAGAGATTTGACATGGTATGTCTTGTCCCTTGTAGGGTTTGGCTCTTTATTATGAGCAACTACTAAACTTGAGAAGCACTAAGCAAGTTTTGAGTTAAAGTATCATTTGTGTGATACTCTTTTTCAAAAAACTCTTCTTCACTCTCAAATTTACTTAAAATATCATAAAATTAAAAATCAAAAGCTAACTGAACAAGTTTACCATTCGTAGCTTCTAATTCATCTTGAAAATCAAAAAGATTATTAGTAGGTGTAGTTACCTTAACTCTTTTTGATTTTCTTCCTTTGCCTATAATTGCAACATAAGAAACCTCTTCATTATAAGTATCTGTTACAACACTTTGAGTTGATTCCTCTTTTTCTTCTTCAACTATTATAGGCTCCTCTTTATTATTTTTATACTGATCTAATAACTCTTGATAGTAGAGCTCAAAAGAATTAAACTCTCTATCAGAACCAAAGTTCTTAATAGATGTAGTTTGTATCTCTTTTGAAGTAGATTCACTATTAAGTATAGATTTTGCTAATGCCAATTGAATATTGTCATCATCTTCACCCATACTTGATAAATCATCATCTCCACTAAGTTTACCCTCTAAGCTATTTGCAGCCGCAATTTTTGCACCAATAAGTTCAAGTGCTTTATGTTGCGGTGTATCTGCATAAGCCATGAAGATAACCTTTATTTCCTTTGTTTGCCCAATTCTCCAACTTCTTCTACTTGCTTGTTTTAAAGTAAAAACATTATAAGTAGTTTCGTAAAAAATAATTGTTACGAAGTTAAGAAGTGTAAGACCTGTTTTTACAAGTTCAGGATTAGCTATTAAAACATCACATGGATTTTTTTCAATCCACTCTTTACGTTTAGCAGCAGGTACTGTACTTGGTAAAAACTTAATAGTCTTGCTTGGAAGGGCATTTGTTAGGATTTCTACTAGATCTTTAGCAACTTGTTGTTGTGAAAAAGTGATATAAACAAGACAATCTCTGCCTTGCTCTAACTCACTTCTTACATTCTCAACAAGTCGCTTTTCTTTGTTTGTAAGACCAAACTCTTCACGAGTAAACTTCGGTTTATAGAAGCACTCATTTTGAGCAGATCTTACAACAAAAGGCATATCAGGGATTGCTATAGCATCTGTTGCTAAATTCCCTAATAAAGCCTTATTTTTTCTCAGCTTAGAAGTAATTTCGCCTAAATAGTCAAGGTAAGGATATTTTAATTCATCCTCCATCTCAACTAGATCTACAATCTCCTCATAAGGAGGAAGCTGTAAATTATTAGGCATTTTTATCTCTTCTAATTTGAGAAAAATTGTCATACCCATTAAAAGTGATAGCATATGTGGGGAGATTTTTGGTCGCTCTTTCATTTTAGTCTTACGACCTTTTCGAGTGACTTTCCCCTCTATGTTTATCTCTTTGGCAGAGTATTCCTCTTCGTAAGCCCCATAAAGACCTACGAATCTTTTTACTTCCCTATAGTCAAACCCTAGTTCATTTTTCATAAAGCTTGGGTTCATTCTATAGAGGATGTAAAATAAAGATGAAGCATAGCCATTCATCAAGGTACCAGTTAGACCTAAAGTCTTTCTAGCATTTGCTACAAGTCTTCCCATAGCATTACCTTGACCTGTGTCACCTCCTTTATATTCGTGCATCTCATCTAAGATAACATTGTAGCTACCTTTTGTGAAACGTTTGAATATAAAATCAGCAACACTCTCACGAGTACGCATTTTTTGCGAAACCTCTTGAGATGGCTTTCTTAGTGAAGCACCACAAATTTTTGTGATAACCTCACCGTCTTCATCTTTTTTATGAGTGCTTATTTCAGCACTACATTTAAGAGGTAGTTTTTCAAGATCGATATAATCTTCACTTCCCTCTTTTATTATTTCTCCACATTCTGGACAACAAGCTGTTTTAACAACTTTAGAAGTAGTAAAAGTTTCACCATCAAGTGTCTCTTCAACCTCTATTTGTTGTTTTTTTATCACAACTGCTGCCTCACGTGGATAAGAGAGTTTTAACGACTCTCTTGAGATGAGAAAATAGTATTTCACACCATCATTCCAAAGATTTCTCTTTGCATATGGTGCAATATCTTCCCATCTCCTAACAATTACTACTTTATATGCAGATGGATCACGATAGTTTTCCGCTAATTCCTCTTGCCAAGTTTTCACTAGGTGAGGTGGGCAAACTATCATCCATACAGGCACCATTTTATCAGACATAGAAATTTTTATACCCATGTCTGTTTTTCCAGTACCCATCTCTGCACTTAAAATCAAAGATTTATTTTTCTTTGATTCTAAAAATTCAGTAGCAGCCGCCACAACTTGTGACTGCTTTAATAGAGCAGATCTTTTTGATCTTTCAATAGTATTCATTAGAATACTATTGTATTTTTCAGTATCTTCTAAACCTTTAAATGATGTATCAATTACACCATTTAACTCTTCTTTGAATATCTCACTGTTTTGTGAGATTAAGTCCATCAAGTTCATTGTTTCCATTAAGTCCTCCTACAGACTAAAATAAGCATAGGAGTCCTTATCGGAGTCCTAGCTATACCTACCTTGAGGTGCTACGAACTCCGATTATGGAGCAATAATTAAATTATTCCTTCGATAGTGCCATTTTGAAGTAAAACTTCATTGACATCTTTACCGAAGGAATTATCCCAAGAAACAATTTCAACAGAAGCAACACCAGCTTTAAGTAGTTGATCACGAAAACCATCTACACGTCTAGTTTTGACTTCTATTTCTTGTTTCTTTAAAAATTTGATCATTCCATCAAGTCCATCAAGTTCATTGTTTAACACAACTAACTCTTGTCCTTGATAGGAAATCTCTGTATATCCCCAAGCAGCTTTTTGTCCTGCATCATCCATATCAAACACAAGTTTAATATTTCTGCCTTTTAGCATTCCAAGTTGTTCTTTCTCGAAAGATTGAACACCAGGAGCCGCTAAAAAGCAAAAATGATGAGGTAATGATAAAGCATCTATGTGTCCCTCTGTGATATAAATATCACAATCTCCATTCAACACTCTATAACCTGCACCAAATGGCATAGGTTTTAGAATAGATGGAGTTGAGAGACGCATCTCTTTACCATTAAACCACTTATTAGTGTCATCTACAGGTCTAAGCATAAAGCCTTCGACTAAGTCTGTATAGACGCTAAAATGTGGAACAAGTACCGCATTGGAAATACTTTTCCAAGAAAGAGGAAATTTATGGTCTTTTGGATGTATAATCCCAAAAGACACTAAGTCTTCCTCTTTAAATATTTTTATCATTTTAGTAAGAAGGATTTTAATATCCTCCTTACTTAGAAATCCTAATTTATCAAGGTGCGGATTGTTTTTAATCCCTCTACCTTGATAAAATTCTCTGAGTTTTGATCTGTTTGTGCAAAGGCTGAATCTATACATAAAAGTGTATATCAATTTCAGTCTTTGCACATCATTTAAAGAATCATACTTTTTAATATAATCCTTTAATTTTATATGTTGAAAAGAGATCGATTTATCAAATGTTTGATATTCAATCTCTTTTTTTAATTTTTTAGGTGCTTGTTTTTTAACTGCACTTACACTTCCATCCATATAAGGAATAGAGAATGTATCGTGCAGCCATTCACAGGCAACCTTGAAATCACCTCCAAACATAGCTTTTGCAATAGAGATTGGATCTCCTTTAGTGTCACATACATGACACTTCGCTATGTTTTTTGGTGACCATATGGTCATAGATGGCTTTTTATCGCCATCTTTATGAAATGAGGAATTGCAACAGTGCATATTGTACTGTTTTGATCCTCCTTTTCTATCGTTCTTATAGTTACCACCGAGTGCAACTATAACCTCATCAACTGGAATAGCTTTTAAAGCCTCCAGATTGAAATTTTTTTTTGTCATAATTACCTCCTTTGGTACTAAAAGAACACACCAACCCTTATATGGGTATGACATTGATGTGTCTATCCCCGTAAGGGTTTAGCTCTTTAAATGAGCAACTTAAATTTAAAATTTAAAATGAAGCTGACTATGAGAGTCTTTAAAAAACTCATTATTAGCAGCCTCATTTTTGTATTCAGATGGATACATCAAAGCATCTATATCAAAGAGTTCAACCCCTCCAACTTTCTTAGATACTTCGATACCAAACTTTTTAGCTCGTTTGAGATAGTAACCTAAGTCACTTGCATCTCTTAAGCCTAAAGCTGATACTACACCATCTTTATTAAATAGATAATGCATAACTAACCTCCTACATAAGGTGTGATACTTTCATCACTAACTTGTTATTTACTTGACCAAAGCCAAGTTCAACAAGTGAATGAAAATCGCTATCTTCTCTCAATGGCGTTGCCATTAAGAAAAACACCCCATTTTTTTCAGTAGGACCAGTACACTCAAATCCTAATGACTGTACTTTTTGTATAAGTTGCACTACCTTCTCAGAGGATTGATTATCCTCTTTTACATCATCTACAACAATCTCTTTCTCAAAATCAACATAGTTTCCGATCTCAATTTTATCATCGTTATTGATGAATTTTTTCACTCTTTCATCAGAAATAGGAAGATTTTTCGAGAATTTTTTAATAGCTTTTGCCATTGCCATCTCCTCATACCAATCTTCCCATATTCCAACAGGTTGCCCTGCTTTGATCTTTTTTGCATCTGATGATGCAAAATGTCCAATGTATGTTTGATTAGCTGATGTTAATCTCAGCTTTTCGATTACTCTTTTGGACACAAAGCCAAAGATTTCACGACCGAAGTCATCTTTGGCTGTTATGAATATTCCGTTTAAATTTTGGAACACCCATTCTTTATTATCTTCTTGACGAGCCATAAAATCAGGCTCCAAAGATACTAAAGTTTTTGTCCCATCTATTTTATATGTGAACTTGTCACATTTATAGACGGGATGTGCATTTACAATCCATCCAGAACGATATAAAAGCTGTCTATAGCCTTTGTATCCGATCTGTAGCGTTGCTACATTTTTATATGGGATGATATATGCCTCCCCTCCAATACCTGGAGAAAGGTCATATTGTGCAATCCCAAGGAAGCAATTTAATATGCTTTCAGGCGTACAAGACGCTAATTTTTTATCCGAAGCAATTTGTATTGCAACGGATAGAAATCTTTTTGGATCTTGTGATTTCAAAATAGAGTAGAATAACTCTTTTTTGCTGTTCAGCAACTCCTCAAAAGAGTTAACCTTATTACCTTGTACTTGTGCCATAGGAGCTGTTGCTCCTTTCATTCGTTGTGTTAAAATTCCCATAGTGTCTCCTTTGTAGAGCTTAAAAACCATCCTAATCGGGAAGACTAGTTAGTGCTTCTAATGCCAAAAAAGAGACTACTAGGCACAGTGCCAAGAAATTTCTTTTTTGGCACTGCCTTTTTGTTTACTAAACTTTGGTTATAATTCCAAAGAATATCAAGCGGGTGATGTTTATGTAAAAAAGTTAGCTAACTTTGATTAGCATTTTTTCTTACCTTCACCTAGCTTGTAGCCGCAAATTAACTTCACAACTAACTATTCAATTCATTTTTAACCAAACTTTTAATTTCATCCATAAGCTCTTCAAACTCGCTCCCATAAAAAGTATGTGGGTTCGGTCTAAAGATAACCTTTGGATTCACTCCTTGCATAACAGCCTCAACAGAAGCGATAAGTGTTAAAACTTTCTCCTCTGTTTCCTCTAATATATCATCAGTTAAATCCCACTCAAAAATCTGTACTTCTGGAGTATTATAAAGCTTATCGCCTCTTTTACTCTTTTTAATGTACAAATTCTCTACTCTTAACTTATCTACTCTTCTACCTGTTTTAAAAAACTCTAGTATTGAATAGTAAGCTAGTTGGATTTGATGCTTTTTTATACAAGCTTGAAGATCAGCTTGAGATTTCTCCTCTTCATATTGTTTCATTAAAGGCTCTATAAGCTCTTCAATTTCCACTAACTCAGAAGAAAACTTCTCAACCTCTTTTAAAGCTTCAAGCTTTAAAGCAAGATTTTCTGTCCACTTTAGCAATTCTGCTTCAGCTTTAGTTATTCTTGCTTCTATTCTAGCTGTTGCTTTCTCTTTTGAGATGGCATCTGCTAGACCAGCTTGTGCTTTTTTCAATTTTTCTTCAAACTCTGCTGTTTTATCCTCTGCATTTGCAAACTTTTTAATAAGTTTCTCTGCAGAGGATATTTTTTGAAGTAGTTCTTTTCTTTGAGTCTCTAACAATTTTAATTTCTCATTTTTTTCCACAGAACCTGAAATACGACTATTTGATGTTTTTGCATCAGTCATAATCCAAATCTCTTTACCATCAACAACTCTTTTGCCAAGACCATCAAATGTTCCTGATCCGACAAAGTGTTTTTGGTTATCATGTGGATTTTGAAAAATTTCTTGTGGAAACTCAATGTTATAAGAGACTTCAATCTCTACATCTTCAGAATCTACTAAAATTTTTTTATAATAGATTCTGAATGCTCTTACAGCTTCTAAAAACGTTTCCGCTTTTGAAGCTTTTTTAAGCTTAGATGGATTTATGAAGTCCCATTTTTCCACTACTTCCTTTCTTATAGCTCTTACGCAATCCATAAATGGTAATAGTTTACCAGTTTGGATTTTGTGTTTAAGAGCTATTTCTCTTGCTTTGTGTATAGCATTGCCACGAATTATTGCAGGATTCGTCCCGAAATAAACCTTATTGACTTTGCTAACCATAGTAGCAAGAGGGTTTGCCTCAAAAGAGGTAAAAAAACTACCTCCAATAAAAAGTTTAAAATCTGGAGATTGAATCTCCTTCTGTAAAAACTTAAGTACCGATGGTAGAGTTAGAAAGGAATTGGTAGCAATCATATCGTTAGCAATTTTTTCTGCATAATCTTGTGCAGAAATCTTGCTAGTGTGAGATATGTTGCTTGTAGTTTCTAGTGCTGAAATTGCACTCATAGTTGTCATAGTTGTCATAATTAAATCCTTTTTAAGTCGCAGCAATAAGACATCCCATAAGGGTATTGCATATAGACTTTTTTTATTTGAAGCTAGGCTTCTAAAAACCAACAAGGATTTAATGACAATACTAGCCTAAAAGCTAATATGGAAATCAATCCTTATTAGCTTTTAGAAAGCTAGTTAAATACAAAATTCTCAGTAAACAAAGATTGCATTTTACTGGAATTTTAACTCCAAAAAAAATTGGAGAAATAAAATAAATAAAAGATAACCTCCACTTTGTTTGCTTCATGCAATAAAAACAAACTAGCTCATTACTAAGTACTCTTAATAATCGACTATCAGTATGCAAAAAAGAAATACTCTGAGCGAGTAATCTCTGTTTTTGTCTTATCTTGAAAAAAGATTATAGATTATAATTATTTTTAACTTAAATATCTATATTCTTCTTTATTGTTTGCTTTAATTTTTCTCTATATTTTTTATTTACAGATTTTGTTTTGCTATGATATTTTGCAATATTTTCAAAGCTCCATTCATTTTTGTTATGCTTTTGAACCATCTTACATGCACATTGATAACTTTTTTGTATTGAAAAATATATATCTGAATTGAACCCCCATGATTTATCATTAATTTGAAATCCACCACAATCTAAATTATTTGTATATTTGTTTCTGATGTATTGTAGTGTTTTTTTACACTTTTGTTTATTCATACAATCTAATGTTCTATTATCAATAAACAGATTGGATAAATATTTATCATGTATCGCTTTTTGAGCAATTGTTTTATTATTAAATGATATAAGATATGGATAGCCTATATTTCGTGATACATGATGTTCTATTTCTGCTATAGAGTACATAATAACTGGATCAGTTATACATTTAAAAGTTTTTTCATAACATAGGTTATTCGCCTTTAAATGTATAACACTTATAAAAATTAAAAATAAAAGTTTATTGCTCTTTCTCGCTATTTTGTTCATAAGCTGCCGCAAAATTATTGTTTCTATGAATATCTAAGTTTGGATCTTGAAATGGTTCAAATTTCAATCTTATTTTTCCACCAAATAAAGCTGTTAAATTTTTTCTACCACCTTTAACATCTATAAAAGGAAAATATCCATTGAGAAGTTTTTCATATTGTTTAATTACAATATCAAAGCTTTTTGACATCCCACTACTTAAACCACTTTGCATTGTAGCTTTTGCTGTTTGGACTGTTGCAGCAGAAGATGTTAAAGTTGTTGTACCTCCAGAAGCTTGTGAAGCAAAATATTTAGACATTCCCTCTAAAAATCCCATTGCTACAGATCTTGAAATAATTTTTCCACTAGAATCAACTATATGACCACTGATGCCATTTGCACCATCTTCTCCTTGTATCCATATCATATTTGATGGTATTGCTTGATCTACTTTATATTTTACACCATTTTTTGCTACAACAACACAACTTATATGTGTCCCAAATACCTCTGCTCTTGAAGTATTAATATTACCAAATGCTGTACCAGTGATGAAACACCCTTTTAAATTTGTATGAAAATCATTTGCTAAATATAAATCACTTTCTATTGTCATTAAAACTGGAACTGGATTTGCAACACCAATATCCATAGTTGGTGCTTTAAAACCATTAATTAAAGTTACTTTTGTTAAACCAACAAGGATATCTGATTCAAAACTTTTTAACTTTTTAGATTTTGTTGTTTTGGTATATTGTAATGTTGCTACATTTAATGTCTCAAAAGTATCAACATCAAAGTAATCTATTTGATACTCATCTTCTGTATCACTATTATTATTTTCTTGATTATAAGCATCATTTTTATCTGATTGTTTTTCTATAGCATTTATCTTATAGTGCTTAACATGATTTGTATTATCATCTTTTGTTTGAAAATACACTTTTCCATTTTTTAAAACAAGTCCTTCATTTTTATTCTCAATTGAATCTTTTCCTGAATCTGTTCTTGCAAAGTTTGATGGAAAAATCACTTTACCAGATATTTTAGATTCTTTTACCTTTTTAATATCTTGTTTGACTTTTTCAATTTCACTTTTTACATCTGTTAATTTTTTGTCAATAACTTCGTTTAATTTTTTTGTAATTTTTTCTTCAAGTTTTTTTGTTCTTGTTATATTTTTTTTCTCTTGTTCTTGTGCAGAAAAACTAATATAATCTTTTAGTAATTTTGTTTGTGATTTAACACTTTTAACAAATTCTTCATTTTTTCTTTTATTTTCCTCTTGGATAATTGTAATTTTTCTCTCAAGAGCATTTTGTTCCATATAATAATCTTTTTCACCTATAGAACCAAAAGAAGTTCTTTCAATTACATCTTTTTGAATATTTAATTGCTTTCTGCTTTTCTTTTCATTATCTTGTAATGAAACAATAATTGCAGCGTAAACAAACATAAATATAAATATCCACATCACTGCTTTTGTAATGATTTTATTCTTTTTTGAAGCGTGATGTTTATCGACGTCATCATAAGTTATTGTAGAATCTTTCTCTAAAGCTTTATCCTCTTCTTGCTCTTTTTTTTCTTGCTCTTTTTGTTTCTTTTTCTCTTCTTTTTCTTGTTTAAAATCTGAAAAATTAAAATTTTCAATTTTTGATAAAAAATCTATAAAAATATTTCCTCTTTTTTTCTTGTTTATATTATCTGACATTTAACTCTCTCTCTTTTTATTTACACCATTATTATACTTAAAGATTTTATCGTTATCGTTTAACCAATTTTTGTCATTTTTTATCTCTTGTTCAACTTTTACAAAGTTTTCACCAAGTTCTTTAATATTAATTGATTCAAATAGATCTGAATTATAGTTTTCAATGAAATAATTTTCTCGAATCTCTTTTTCTATCTCAATCATTTTATTATATGAATCAACAACGATAACTAAAGTATTAAAAGCTTTTATTTTTCTTTCTAAATTTTTTACAAACAAATTATAATAATAGACAAATTCTCTTTCATTTTCTTGACTGAAATATCTTCTATGATTTTTAAAACTTGATAATTCGCCTTTTTCAACAGACTTTACCTCATCTAATTTATCATATGATTCATTGATTAGTTTTTTTATTTCATCTTTTCTACCAAAAATCTCATTTGAAATAATTAGTGAAACCTGATCTATTTCATCAAGATCTGACCACATAATATATTTTAAAATAAATAGGTCACTTCTATTTACAATCATTCGTCTATTTATAAAAGCTGAGGTTTTTATTAAAGATGTAGCAAACCCAAAACGTCTATCACTCATCTTTAACTTTTCTACTACAGCTTGATTTTTAATATTAAGCATAATATCTAGGATTGTTTCTGGAATTTCTACATCTGTTTGTGCTTTTGTATAGATTAAATCTATCTCGTTTGGTAGAAACTTTGTTGTTAAATTTGGATCTGTGTCATAATCCTTTTTAATAAACTTTTTCCAATTAGTATCATCTTGAATCCTATTTACAACCATTTTAATTACAAATCTATCGGCTAATGCTTCTAATGATTTGTCTTGAGGCATTTCATTTGATGCAGCAAATGCAGATATTAAAGGGGACATAACTTTTCCAACACCATCTATAAATGCTGTTCTATAGCCACTTGTAATTGATAGTAAAGAATTTATAACTTTAGAATTCCCTTTCCAAATCTCATCTATAATTGCTATATGTGATTGAACTATAGTTCCAGATAAATCAACAGTTATTCTATCATTTTCATCTTTTATTTTTTCACCAAAAATTTCACTATATTTTGTATCATCTTTAATACAAATATCAAACGTAGATCCATCTTCTATAATTGTAGATACAATCTCAAAAATATATGTTTTACCAACACCTGGTGTACCAATTAAAAAAAGATGATTCTTTGAAAATAAAGTTAAGAGTATCATTTTTGATACCTCTTCCATTTCAATAACTTTATTATTAATCTCTTTATCGGCTAAATAAATTCTTTCTATCAATTCATTCAATGTTTCTGTAATCATTATATCTCTTCATTATCCAATAGTATTGTCTCTATTGCTTCTAATTTTTCTAATTCTCTCGCAAAGTTAGCTAACTCACGTTTTGCAGCTTCTGTTTTTAATTTTGGCATTTTTACTACACCTCTAGGTGGGTTTCTAAAAGTAAAATCAACATAACTTGTTCCATTTTCGTGTGATGCTATCCCTTCTCCAACTGGTAAGTTATAAATAACCTTTGGAGAACACAAATACTCCTCTTGAATAACTGATGAAAATCTTCCATCATGACCACCCGATGAAATCATTGTTAATGTTTTATGTGTTTGAATTGTTCCTATTTTTTTTGATTCTAATTCTGCTGTTTCATATGATTTTGTTCTCATTATAATTTTATTATTAATATTTGAATCTATAATTTTTGATAAAATACTACCTACTGCATTATCATAATCTTCATTTGCTTGTGTATAAACAAAAACACTTATTCCTAATCCACCAGCTCTATTAAAAAAATCTTCTATACCAGGGAACATAACAGAACCAGCTTCATCGATAAATAAAGCGATTCTTCTTGGCAATGTATTACCCTCTGCTCCTACTGTACCCATCATTGAATTTAACATACCAAGCAGCATTTTTACAAATAAAACAGAAGCTCCTTTGAACTTCATCGGAAAAGGTTGTATCACTGATATACTACTTCTTTCTGGATTTGTTAGACTATTGTAAAGTGGATTAATTCTAATTGAACAAAGCAATTCTCCAATTGGACCTGTACTCAATAATGTTAATCTTATGCTTAATGTATTTGCTGTTTTTTCAAAATATTCCTCTTTTGCACTTAAAGCTTTTGATAATATCAACAAAGCTTCTTCACGTAATGTTTCTATTTTATGCTTATGAGGTACTTCTGGTGGCTCAACAACCTCAACTAAATTTTTTAATGCTAACAACTCTTGGTAAGAGCATAATTTTGCAAGATCTTTATATGTAATTAATGTTCTATTAAATCCAAAATTTACAAATTCATCTATCTTAATATCATTTATATCATTTGAATATATTTCAGAAACAACATCATTCTTGAAAATATCATCTGCATCAACATTGTCAAAATTTTTATTTTTAAATTGATGATACTTTTGCATCTCTATGCGTTCTAATTCTCTTGTTATCTCTCCTGTTGGATCACTACATTCTTGCAAATATTCCAAAGATGTTGTAATACCCATTAAAATTCTTTCACCTATTTCTATATAAAATGCTTCTGTTGTTGGTGTTTTAATTGAATTTATAATATCAGAAGTAATTTCAATATTTGTTTGACCATATAAAATATTAATTCTTTCAGAGATTTGAGGATATGCTGGAGAAAAATAGGAAAACCCCTTTGTTTTTTCATAAAGATAACAACTTTCTATAACAGATGATAAAACATCTTGACCTTGTCCACCTTTTGGATCAACAACAATAACATTCATATCATTTGCAATACATTGCTCAATATGAGAAAGCATATTTTGTGTTTTTCCAACTCTCGTTGTTCCAACAACTCCCATATGACTATGTAAGGCTTTCCATTTTATATAAAGTGGATAAGGTTTTGGGTTCGAATCTTCATTAAGATCATAAGCTATTCCAACATAAAGCCCTTTTTTTGAATCAAATAGGGCTTTTTCTGCTTTTTCCATCTCATAAAAACAATACTTTTGTCTATCTTCTAACTCTTTTTGTGATAATTTTGTTTCACTTTTTCCATTTAAGATATTTGTTATCTTTTTATTCTCTTTTCTCCAAAATAAAGCATTTTCAAAAAGTTCTTCCTCTGTATATACTTTATCCATCTTTACAATTCTCCAATATCAAAAACATTTTAGGACATGTCCTAAAAGTTACAAATGTGTAATATTTATATTTTCTGCTGAAAACAACCAGCCTTGACAGAAAGCTATATTATTAGATTTTAAAAACTCAACATCTTTTTCAGTTTCAATTCTTGTTGCGATAACTTTTTGTTCTTTTATACCAAGTTTAGCTATATTCATAATCAACTCTAAACTAAACAAAGCATTTTTATTTTCTGTTTCTTGAAGTGACTCCTGCAATGCTTCTTGAATAAATGAACCTTCAAGTTTTATATAATCTATATCAAGAATCATAAGATATGATTGTTTATGATAGTGGTTACCCACATTATCTAATGCTATTTTTACACCTATATTTTTAAATCTTCTAATAAAGTTCTTTAGATCTTCAATGTTATTGTTTCTATCTGTCTCTTTTAACTCTATTACAACTCTATTTTTCATTCCGAAACTTAAAATTAACTCTTCTAATTTATCTAAAATTTTTACATTATATAAGTCATTTGAACTTATATTTATATGTAGTGCAAAATCACTTTGTTCAAAATATGTAAATGCTTTAATGATTGATTGTTCAAACACTTCTGCTCTTAAATCAAACATATCTATCCACTTGATCATCTTGCCAAATGATGAGATTGTTCCATCACTATGCTCCATATTTGAAAAAATTTCATAAGCAATAATTTTTTTAGTTTCAATATCTATAATTGGTTCTGCAACAGCATTGATTTTATTGTGCTTTATTGCTTCTTTAATCTCTTTTTCCCAATAAGAGTATTCCTCATCTTTTGTAAGCGTTTCTACTTGAATTGATTTTGCTTTTTTAAGTATCTCAATCTCATCTAGTTCAGGATTTTGAGTTTGTTCTCCTAAAAATTTTATTGTTTCTAAATCTGTTAAATTAAATTTCTCTTTAATTCTATTAAACTTTACATTACCGTTTGGGTCGGCTGATGCTATAAACCAGAACATCTTTGGTGAAGCTTTTAATAAAAATACATTCATAAGGTTCTTTGATTGATATAGCATTTCACCCCAATGAGGTGCTTTATTTGCTACAGATTTATACATTCTACTTTCAAGTGGTGAAAGAGGAAAGAAACTGCCTTTTTCTATTTTAGCAATTGTTTTTTGATCTTGAGACAATAAGATTTTATGAAAACTCGATCCAAAAAGAGCAACCATGCTTTTATTTGAGTTAAAATCTTCAATCCCTTGTGTGATAAATGATTGTGAAGCCATATATTTTCTTAATGTTCTTGCATTTTCCTCTAATATACCTACAACAATTTGATTGTCTTTATATTTCCAAGCTTCATCTATATCTAATGATTTTTTTTGATGAACACCAGACTTCCAAAATTCATTTGCAACAATCATCGCAATAGAAACAACAACAACATCTAAAATAAGTCCTTTAAGACCTAATGTCTCAAGAACTACGTAATCTTTTTCAAGATTTATATTATTTGGTGTATTATATTTAATATAATGAGCACCTTGTTTATCTGCAAATTGATAAAGACCATCAAAAGCACTTTTTAACAAAGAGGCTTGTTTCTCATTTTTAAATTCTTTCTCTTCTAAATGATATTCAAATATAATTTTTCTTACATCTTCTAGTTTTGTGTCATGTTGATGTCTTATAAAAGCTTCATTAACTGCTTGAGCTATTTTATTTGCTAAAAAAGCTTCATCTGTTGCATCTTCTGCTGATTGTTCTTTTCCACTTTTGATAAGATTAAGTCCTATCATTAATCCTATAATCGGTACAATACCCTCTATTTCATCTTCATGTAGAACTTTACGAAGATTACCATTTCCATCATCAATTAAAATATCTTTTTCAACACCGTTATCACTAATCTCTGTTTTTGTTTTTGCTTTTGTGAAAAAATTTAAAGATATACTTTTATCTCCTCCAACATCAATAAATGTTCCACCAAGCATTTGACATAATCTAATATATGATTTACCATTGTCAATTACTCTAATTTTATGACCAGCAGATAATTTCATTAAATGAGTATAGTTTTGCGAAAAAGATTTACCACCACCAGAAGCACCTGTTTTTGCTTCATTGTAGTTATCACCATTAAAATTATCATACCCAGTTAAAGTTCCATCACCATTAAGATAACAAACAACTAAATCATGATTAGAATAATTTCCAAAAAGTGGTGCGATAGCACCATTATTACTTGTAAACAATAAATCAAAACGATCTAAATGTTTTTTTACCTTTGTATGATACTGTAAAGGTAAACTAAATAAAAATACAAATAACCCAACATTTAAAAATTTTTCCTCTTCTACCATCCAGTTTTTTGATGAAAACCTATCTTGTAATATTTTATAGTATTTTTCAAGCTTATCTTCATCTTCTTCCATGAGAGTAACTTGGAACATTGAATCTAAAGGAGTTTGCCTAAATTGCTCTATAAGCTCAATATTTCTGATTGACTCCTCTTTTCTATTTTTTAAATCTGTATTTGTTTCTACAACTGAACTATTAAGTTTTTTCGTTTTTTCACGATCATCTATACTTTTATTAATAGCTTTTTCTTTTGCTTTTTCAGTATCCCCTATATCAACAACTAACGACACATAAAAAGGACAAGGTATTGGTTGTTGCATATTATCTCTAAATCTATCAAAGAAAATATCGTAAAACTCAAAAGAATCTACTATGGTTCTTTTATCAGGAAATTGTTTTGTTGTGATAACTTTATATTTCCAATTCTCTCCAAACTTTATATTACTTGAGTTTTCTTTTGTTGTATTAATTGATGAACTTGATTTTACTACCTGCTTATTGATATACCTATGTCTATCAAAAGTATCATTCCAGCTCTCCATAGTATCATCTGGATTGATCATCTCTTTTAACATTCTTACAAGTTTCATACCTGGAAAGTTTATTGGGTGTAATGATTTTAAATTTCCTTTAATTTGTTGAGCTAATAATAATATTTCTTTATCCTCTACACCCTCTGGAAATAAAATTGATATTGTTGAAACAAATTTTCTAACCCTCAAATCATATATATTATCAATAGATTTATTTGTCCCTTCTTTTAAAAAGTTATAATGATCATTTATGATCTCTTTTAATATCTCTGGATTGTCAATATTTGAATTTGATTGGTGAAGTTGTTTAAACTCATTAAGCTGATCTTGAATATTTCTACTTGCAAATGTTGAAAAAAACAACACAGCACCTTTATATAAAGATAACGTTTCAATAAGACTAAAAACAGAATCTTCTATAGCTGCGGAATGAAAAGAACTTGGAAAAACCTCAAAAATAATCCCTTTTTTATTTCCAGCCATTCGATATATTCCAAACTCTTCATTTTTATGCTTAATATAGCTTCTATACAATAAAAAATTTGAAATACCTTTTCTTTGTAGAAAGGTTTGAAATGTTCTTGCTTTAAACTCTTCATCAAAGCTAATCTCATCTTTTGGTGCTAATAAAATTCTCCATAATTCATATGCAATATCAACTGTTTTACCAACAAACCCTTTTTTTTCTGACATACTTTACTTACCTAACACTTTAATATATTCTGAATTATTATGATATTTAATTGATTTGTTTGTTTTATATCTTAACATCTTTTTTGTATCTATAATTTCAGTTATAAAATCTATATTTTTCTTATTTGAAGCAATATCTTTTTGCAAACCATTTCTCATGTTTTTCAATGATTTTTTTAATGCTAATATCTCTTTATCTTGCATCTTGATACTTTTTGTATTTGCTTCAATCTCTTTTCTTAATTCTATAATCTCTTTTTTAAGAGTTTTATTCTCTTTGATGACTATATATACAACCTCTTTTAAATCCATAATCGATACATCATCAATAGCATTAAGATTTACTGATATACTTAGTGCTAGAAGCATTGGTATTGTTTTAAAATTCATCTTCATTATTTCTCTCCAAACCTATTTTAAATCATTTTCAAGATACTCTTCAATAGCATTCTCTTTCTCTTCAATAATTCTATTTTGTCTTTGTATCTCTTGCTCTTTTTGTTTTAGTTTCATTTTTAACTCTTCTATCTCTTGCTCTTTTTGTTTAATTTTTTCTATATCAACATTATTTTGTTTAGCCTTTTTTAGCTCTTTATCTTTCTCTTTAATTTGTTTTTTGTATTGTTCAACATCACTTTGTTTTGCTTTAATGTAATCAAGAATTGTCTTGTCGTATTTATCAACATTGACTCTTTTTTTCTTTTTAAGAAGACCTATTCTTTTACTTTGATGATAATTATTTATAAATTGCTTGATTTCTTGAGTTTTCATATTGTTTGTTGGATCACTTGAAGAAAATAGATCATTACTTCTAAATACAAATGTATGACCAGAGTAAGTTTTATGAATTGTTTTAATTCTGTTTTCTGGTAGTTCTTCTCCATAAATGTATCCAGGCTCTCTAATCATTGTTACTATATGATGACTTGATACAAATGTTTTATTTTTATTTCTATAATTTTTTACCCATATTTTTGCAAACTTACCCATGTCAATCATAACTTTAGTATCATCTTGCATTGTACCTATTACTGGTTGATACCTAAATTGATTTGTTGTATTTCTTGATTGCCTCTCGTATATAGCACCATTTGAGCTACTATAAAGTCTTGTTTTAACCTTTTTTGTACTACAACCACTTAGTAAAACTATTGTTGAGGTCGCAATAATCATAAAAGATACATTTTTATTTTTTTGAGCAAAATTCAAATCAAACTTCCTTTGAAAATAATTGGAATTATAACATAATTAACAAAATTCATCATTTTATGTATATACCAAAAGTTGGTGTTTTTTCATTATCTTTATTTAGTAATAGTTCACTTGATTTTTCTAGTAACATAAAATTTGCAATAGCGACAATAGCTAAAAAAAACATTGATATTGTTTTATTTAATTTAATTAAATATGTAGTATTCACATTTTGATATAGATTTTCTTGTAAAATAGATATAGAAATCATTAATACAAATATAGCAATTTGGTTAAAGTATATACCGCTAAATAGCGATACAAAAAAGAATGTCAATACAGAAGCACTAATATGAAAATATTCACTATTTATATCAAAAGCATTTCTTGTTTTTCTAAGAAAAAGAAAAAGCTTGTAACTAATATGGGATATAAAAAACAATCCAAAAAACACACTTAAACCATTCATAAAAAATAAAACAATATTATGAGGATGAGCATTTGGAAATGTAAATTTACTTTCTGATGCAAAACCTATTGCTTGAAATATATTTGTATCTAAAAACAATACTTTTAGTTCCTCTTTCCACATATCTAATCTTCCACTTGTATGATGTAAACTTTCTAAGATATGGTTTTCTTTGCTATTTAAGTCATCTAAATATAAATGCATTATCAAAAATGCCATAACTGATATTGTAAAGATTAAAAAAACAGATACAAGTGCTTCTCTATCAATACTTTTTATTCGATCTTTATTGTTTAAATATATAATGAAATATGATAGTAATAAAGATAAAATAACTGCACGAGATGTTGATTCAATAAGTATAAAAATGTTTATAGATAACAAGATAAATGCTAATGTTTTATAAACAATATTTCTTTGTAATAAAACCAAAAAAAGAAACGGTATAGTTACAGCTTGAATATTATTCAATATACGTATATTTTCAAAAAACATATCAATACTTTCTTTGAAGCTATCGTTCAACAGAAATACACTTAACAAGGAAATAAATAATATTATTTGCAATAAAACTACAGATTTAATCTGAATATTTTTACATTCTTCTTGTTGATTATTAGATAAACTAAGTATAAATATTAACAATAAAGATAGATATGTAATTAATATAAAAGCATGTAGTATTTTTTCATCATAGGAAATAAAATTATTTGACAATTGTAATTGCAATAAACCTATAAAAACAAATGATAAAAGAACAATACTATTTAAGCTAATTGTTACAATGTTTTTCTTGAAAAATATTCTATAGAAAAGATAAACACTAAATGCAAATGATAAAAATATTCGTATGTTATTATGGACAGAAACGGAATATAATCCACTTGTAATTAAAACAACTAAAGAAGTTATCATCATTACAATTAATGGGTTTTTAATACACTTCAAACTTAACATTATAAAGATAGTTTCTGTTAAAAAAAACATTAATTGAATCAATCAGTTTTTTTGGTAAAAATAGATTTGATACAACACCTATTAGTTTTTGCTTTCTATCTATAAATTCAACTTCAATTATTAATTTTTTTCTTGATTTATGATAAATTTCTTTGAATTTTTTCTCTGCAATAATACTTATGAGTTCTGTGTTGAATATATCAACTTCATTTGTTTTTTTTGATTTATTTGATTTAATAAAAAATATTTTTTTAGATTCAATAAAGTCCTTTTCTAATTTTGATTTTATTTGATACTTATAAATATATTTTGTTTTAATACTTATGTTTTTATCATTGATAGTAAAGTATGCGTATCTTCTTGTTGTATAATCTAGTTTAATAGAAAAATATTTTGTATTTTTTAAGAAATTACTAATCTCTATTTTTTCATATTCTTGCTGTTTTTTATTAATAGATCTGTAAAAATTCTTTTCAAATTTATCAATATTTTTTTTTCTTAAAGAAAATTTTCTTAATCTCTTTGTGTTCATATTATAGATTAAAACAGTTATATTATCTACAATAGAAACAATATAATTATCACTTAATTCATAGGCTTGTTTAATTGATTTATTTATTATACTTCTTATCTCTATTTCATGCATATTGTAATGCTCTTTTATAAAAAGTATCTCATCTTCAAGCTCATTAAAATATTCAATTAAAGGATTTTTATTTTCCATACTTGTCTCTTATAATTATTTAGAATATAATTTCAGTATTATAACAAAAAAATTAACCTTATAAAGAAGAAATATGTTAATAGAAAATAAGAATATTCTACTTAAATTTAAAAGAAATATATGTATTTTTTTTGCTACAATAACAAGCAACTTATACAAAAGGTTTAGAAACTGCTCTGGTGTAGCACAACAAACAGAAAAAAAACTAAAGGAGTATAAAGAAAATAAAATAAAAATAAAAACAGTTGAGAGAAAACTTCCAGTCATAAAAGAAAAGGTTGATTTGATTCAAGCTGAAAATAAACACTTGAAAACGAGTCTAAATGTATGCATAGATGATTTAGAATTTATCTATATTTCACTATTAAAGAATGATATAGATTCAGCAATAAAATTGCTTGAAGAATATCCATTTAGTAAAAAAATAAAAAAGGATTAAAAGATGAAAATAGCTCAAAAAATAAAAGAACAAAATAGTATAAAAAAAGTTGATTTAACTATTAAAATTGATGAGAGATTGTACGAAAATGCTCAAAAAATAGCTCAAAAATTCAATATAGATGTATTGGAGTATATTGCAGCTATAGTTGAAGAAAGTGAGATTAAGGATTTTGGTAAAATACGCAAAAAAAGAACACAATCTAAACAAAAAGATTCTATAGAAGGTCAAAGTTAAAATGTATAATTTTGAATATACAGTTGATATTTTACAGCTTTTTAGAAACAAAGAATCAATACAAGAAATTGTTAAATATATCTTTGTTGAGTTGTTAGATTTATCTACTAAAATAGAAGAGGGAGGAGATAAAATTCCTTACCCAATTCTATTTCATGATAGAAAGTTATCTATTCAAATAGATTATCAATTATTGATTCATTATATTGCAAAATTTGCTCAATCAAAAGCGAATAATGACATTGAAGTTTATATTAAAATAATGCATAATTTTGCACTTCTACCAAAAAATACAAAAAGCATTATACATAAAAATAATAGATATATTTTAATTACATATCTTGAAAAGAATTTGATGATTATTAATAATTCTAATTATAATATTGAACTTCAGTATTTCAATTGCTTTGTACCAAAAATCATCAAACACAATGATAATTATTTTACATACAGAGGTGTTTTTTTTAATAAAAATATGCTTTCTAAATATATCAAATATGACTCAATTATGGATAAGTATGCAAAGTATATTCGCCAACTTAATGTTGAGGAAATAGCATTTGGAACATATCAAGTTAATAAAACATGGGCAAAGATAAATCCAATGAAGCCAGACTATGCATATTTCACTACTGATGATATTTTTTCAGCAATGAATAACGAACAACTCTATGAGCATCTTATTAGCTTTCATGGATAAGTTCTGTATGTTTAAGAGTACATTAATATATTTATATTAATATAATATATTTATATATAATATTTTTATTTAGTTTTATATAATATTATTATAATTTATATAGCCATATTTGGAGTCTAAAATGGAAAGTTTTATAGAATTGCTTGGAATAAATGAATTTGAATTTAAAATACTACTTGGATTAATAGGTTTTGGTAGTGTAGGACTATATGGTGTTTATTCATACAACAATAGATTTTCTTACAGAGAAGATTCAAAAGAAGAACCACAACAGCTTCAAAAAAAGGATAAAAGTGAAGTGATACACAAAGGATCTTCTGAATTCAATTGGAATGTTTATAGTAATGAAAAAATAAAACTTATGGAAAAAGTTATTGGATTAAATTTTTGGGAAAATGAAAATGAACTAAACAATAGAATTGATGAACTAATAAATGAATTTAACGAAAAAAATTCAGTTTCACTTTGTTTAATAACTTTTTATTTATTAATTGACAAATATAAACATTCTGTTGTATTAAACAAAGATGGTAACTATAAAATTTACGAAAAAGATCTACTAACTTTTATTTCAAATTTAAAATTATCTCATGAAAATAAACAAAAAATAAACTCAATTAAAAAAGAGTTTGCTTCAAATTATAATTTTGAAATAGATGCAACAAGAATATTTTATATTATGAAAAATATAGAACTCATAGGTGAAGAAAAATATGACAATAGATTCCAGGAATTTAATATATCAGAAGAGCAAATTAATGGAAAAATAAAAACTATAATAATTGAAACTTTTGATGATGAAGAAAAAGATCAAATAGAGTTAAAAGAACTAGAAGATATACTCAACAAAAAAACAACAGACGAAAATGAAAAAGAAAAATCGATATCAACTTCTTTTGAGTTTTACAAAAAGAATTTAATAATTGAAGAAACAGAAAATAATTTTTTTATAAAACTAAAAGATGGTACAAAAATAAAAAAAACAGGTTTGTGTTCATTTGAAGTAATTGAAACTGCTAGTAATGATAGAAAGGAAGAAAATAAAAAGAGAAACAATATACAACATGAAGATGTTGTTGATTTGGAAGATATTGAAATTGGAACAGAACATCAAGAGGAAGAAATAATAGAAGAAATAAATCAAAGAAATAATGAAACAGATCAAAACTCTATTGAAAAAGATAAAGCCTCAAAAGTAAAAACAATCGAAAAAGATATTGTTGTAACATTTAATAATCAAGATAGTAAATTATTTTCTATTCTTAAATTAACTTCAATTCTTGCATTAAGAATAGAACTTTCAGAACTTAATAAAAAAGATATGCTTAATATTCTAATTCATATTTTTAATAAAAAACTTGTTGGAGATGATAAATATAAATTAATTCAATTTAATGAAAAATTTTATATTTCTAGTGAATATTTATATTTTTATATATTTTATTTAACTGGTGCTATAAAAAAGGATTTGAATACAATTATTAAGAATAATGAAATAGATCAAAAAAAATCATCAAAAATTATTAAAGATTTTTTTACTTTAGTTGAACAAATAATTGGATTTCCAATGACACATAAAAAAAATATTAAAACAACTATTTTCTTCTCAGATAAAGATGAAATATCCATAGAATATTTTTTGATTGAAAAGAATTTCATTGAAAATTTAAAAATAATAGATAATGATATACTTAATAGTTTTTATAAAATTGATATTTCAACTAAAAAGAAACAAGATATTGAATATAAAAAATATTCTTTAGTTGAAGAAATTTTATTATTAAAAGAGTTAAAAAATGATTGAGAAAGAATTTTCTTTTTGGCTAAGATCTAGTAATTTTTTAAAAATCACAGAGAAAATATTTACAGATAGAGATGTTGATACAGCCAAAACTAATGAGTCTAAAGCTGGATTGAAACTTGATCATAATAAAGGATTAGAATATAATTTATTCATCATCAAAGAAATACTTGTTGATGAAAAATTATTTTGTTTATTTGAATTTATTTTGAGAGACATGTATAAGTTTTCTTTTCAAACTACTTCTATTATATCAAACAATTCAGAAAAATACACAGATGATTATAAACTTTTAAAAAATGTTGATTTGCTTTCACACTCTTTTGGTGTATTTAACAATATAACTTATATTACAAATAATTCATTAGGAATTATCCGTGACTATATTTTTTTATCAGCATTAACTCACGACTTTGGAAAGTCTAAAGAACTTTGCTTGTTTTATAAAATATCAGAAGAAAAACATCATAAAGCTTCAGCAAAATATCTTCAAACTATTTTAACTAAAAAATATTTTGCATGCCATGAGAATATTTTAAATGAACGCTATTATAATTTTGTTTCTAATGCATTGTTTATTCATCATGACGATATAAAAATTGATTCAACCAAGGAAAAAACAAATAAATCTTTTGAAGATCTTATATTGAAATTTTTAAAAAAATCTGATATAAAACAAAGAGAATTTGAACTTAGAGCACAAAAAAGACTTTTAAGAGGCTAAACAATTGAAACAAAAAAATATTAAACAAACAGAAGAAAATAAAAAACTATTTAAGTATGATTGTTCAAACATTATGCTTTCAAGTGCAATTAAAGTTCTTGAAATTGAAACTCTTTTTTTTGAAAAGAAAAAAATAGATATTAATGAACTATTAGAATTGTATAATTTAGTTGATGAAAAAGTAAAAGAGATTGATAATAAAATTTTATCAATAAAACAAAAAATAGAAGGATAGCTTTATGGATAAAAATGTTTATTCTCAACAAAACATCTATAGAAATGATGATGTATATAGAGATAATAATCCCTACAATCAAAGAAATGTTTACAGACAAGATAATGTTTATAAAAAAGATAATGTTTATAAACGCAATGATGTATATGCACGGCAAAATGGAACAATTAAACAAGAAAAAAATGAGAAATATACTAGATTTAATGATCTAAAATTAATTAATGAGCAAATAATAAGCTTGTCTAACAATACTTTAGCAGATGATGCTCCAATTGAAGTTATATCGCAAGGTATGCGAGGCGAAATTAAAAACTTACTATCAACAAGAATTTTAAAAATTAGTTTTATTCCATCTATTTTTATATTGCTTATTGCTATAAATTTAATTGTGCTTGACAAATTTCTAATAACATTTATTTTACTTATTTTATATGTTATTATTCTTGTTAGATTTATGTTCTTCCCTGCAAAATTATTTTATGAAAATATAAAATATACAACTAATAAATATGCACTTCAATTTTATGAAGAAGTTGACTATTGGTTTAAAATATCATCTATAAATACTATTCTTTTTTTATTTGCTTCATCATTAATTGTATTTGTTGGATCTTTTTTTGAAGATTCTTTAGTTAAGTTTTTACTAGAGAACTTACATATTTCAAATAATACAATTTTAAATTCAACTGCTCAAACAGAATTCGTTAAAAATATTCATTTTTCAATTTCTATGAAACTTTTAGCATTGGTTCCAATTTTGACAATTATTGCCTATTTCTTTTTTATCAATAAAGAAAAAAGAATCAATGAACTAGAGAAAAAGAAACGCATAATGAATATAAACAAAGAGATTAAAACAAGGGCAGAGCAAATCATAGAATCAAAATATGAATTATGATATAATCACACATTCTTTTTGTGATATTTTTTTGCAAAAGAAAATTTCATTCTATTAACAGGATAAAACATGGGAAAATATAAGGGTTTAACTCTCTTACTGCTTTTAGTTCTTCCGAGTTTAACATTTGCGTCAGATACAGCTGTTCCAGAAGTTGTAAGCAACTTTGGAGAAGTAATTAAAAATATGCTAACAAGTGTATTTGGACTTATTGCAATCGTTGTTGTTTTTATTTTAGCTGGTATAGAAGTATATCGCAATGGTACTGCAACTCCAGCTAAGTGGGCATTGTTTGGTTCAATGCTAATTGGTGGTGCTATATTACTTGGACCAAAACTTATGGAAGCAATGCAAACAGCATTAAGCTAATATAATAATGGCAAAACTCAGGGTACCTTTTCCTCGATATTTAAACTCAAAAAGGTTATTTTACAAATGGGAGTATGATGTTGTTATAGTAGCAGCATTTGCTTCCCTTGTTATTTTTGTTGTTGTTTTTTTATTTGGTGTGCCAATATTATTTGACATACCAATTGCATTAGCATTTGGATATTTTGTTCGTAGATATTACGAAAAATTTTTTAAAAAAGTTAGAAAGGGGTATTTGTATCATCTTTTCTACGAATTTGGATATATCGATCCAATTGCTCGTCGTTTTATTGAAGACGATTATGAAAAAGATATGATACCTAAAGGATATGAGCATGAGTTTAAAGGTTGATAACGATGAAAGTGTAGGAACAGACTATGTAGATGATATAGTCTCCTATATGAAAAAAAATAGGCTACAAACTTTTTATAACCTTGTTTTGTTAGTTGTTATTTTAATTCAAACACCATTCATGATTGCTGGATTAGATAGTGTAACTGTTGAAGTTGATATGCCACCACGAGGTACTATTGTTGTTAGAAATGACAAAGCCAATGAATTATATTACAGAATTTGGACAGAACATTTTTTAAACAATACAGAATATTATCACAATGAAAAAAATGGTAAGAAAAAAGATCCTTATACATTTTCAATTGTTGATTTTGATTATCTTACTATAGAAAATAAAATGATCGACTTTTTAAAGTTTTATAATCCTAGTAAACTGATTGAAGATAAAATTGTGTTTCAGAACTTTATCAAAAATGTTAAAACTAAAATGATTTCTCAAAATTTCTTTGTTGAAAATATTAAGATAGATCTTTTAGATAATGGACACAAAGCATTAGCAATCATTAATGGTGTTGCGTATCAAAAGTTTGGCATCACAAAAAAAGAACCAAAAACTTGCTCATATAAAATAGCATATTCAAGAAAAGGTGGTAAAGTTTATGTTGAATCTCTTACAACATCGTGCTTCTAAAATTTCATTAACCCTTCTTTTAAGTATTTCCTCTTGTTTTGCAAAAGATGTATTCATTCAAAAAAGTGCAACTGTTTCCATACCAGTTGCTGAATATAGTATTATTGATTTTCCTTTTAAAATACAAGAAATCCAAATGAACTCTTTTACATACAAAAAAGAAAAAAATAAAAATATTAAACAAAATACAATTGAACATAAGCCTGTTTCAACTTTACAAAAATTTAATGCAAAAAAAATACAAACTAAAAAAAAATCAAGGAATCCTCTTGGCATTACAAGAGGAATTAATACTTTAACATTAAAACCACCAAAAAAAGGATTTACTGAACTTGTAATTTGGGGAAATAAAGAGTTTCCAATTATTTTAAATATTAATGTTGTTGATAAAAAAGATGGGGATAAATATTTAAAGTTCATACCTCTTCCTAAAGATGATAAAAAACTTAAAAATTTTGAATCTTTACCACATGAAAAGATTATAGAAAGAATTACACAATCTCTATATGATGTACGACTCCACCCTAATCCAATAGGTTATGAAGAAGTTGTAAGAAAAGAGATTTATGATGTTGTTGTATATGATTCCTATAAACAACCTGCTGGATTATTAAGAATTTCACTTGCAAGAGAAATTATTGGAAATAAATATATCGGACAAGTTTGGAATGTTGATTTAATAGATGATCCAGATTTAACACAAAAAACTTATGTAAAAGATTTTTGTGATGATACTACACTTGAAACTATCAAGCAAATTAAATTACCAGATAATTATAATGTAACTCTTTATGAGCAGATGTTTGATACAATTGGTGTTTATTCTGTTTCAATTGAAAAATATCAAGTTTCAAAATTTAAAGGAACTAGAGTTATGATTGTGCGTGTAAGGGACAATATATTATGAGCAATATAAGTTTAATGACTATTTTAGTTGTGTCTATAATGATCAATGGCTGTTCTTTAACAATAGGACAAAACGAAAGTTCATGTTTAAAAGATGGCTGCGATTATAGGGATGCTGGTGTTTGTGATGATGTTATTAGTATCTACAAAGGTAGGCATAATCTTGAAAACCGTAAAGTTCTTAAACGTATCTACTGGTTTGATGAAGATCCATATATAGATGACTAATCATAGATACTAATTTTACCCCTTATTAACTCTTCTTCAAGGTTCTTTTATGATAAAACTTCTTTTTTTATTTTCATTTTTCAATACTTCTTTATTTGCTACAAACTATGTAGATGAATTTCCTATATATTATTATGGTGATGTTAGATTTATTGGAACTATTTATGATTTCATAGCTTCTATTGCCAATGATCCAACGATTATTTATGTAATGGGTATTGCCTATTCTATAGGTATAACATTAGCAGCATGGAGAAGTAGAAATGGAGCTGATTTAGGAGAACTTACAAAAACACTAACTGCACCACTAGCAGTATATGCTATGTTTATGTATCCATTTGGAACTGTACATATCGTTGATCAAAGGATTGGAAAAGGTACTGTAAAAGAGTATGTTCCATCTGGATATATTAAAGTTGAAGGTATTCCATATGCCATAGCTTTTATCCCATCAGCTGCTTCATTGTTAGTTGAAGAAACTGTACGTTTAATTGATGATAATTGGAATGCTATCGACAATGGAAATAAATTTTCAACATCTGGTTTTTTAAATATTCAAAAAACTATGATAGATGCCATCTCCCTCTCAAAGTTTGATATTAATGCTTCTAATGAGGCTGTTTATAATGCTAAGGAGTATATTAAGGTTTGTGTTGTTGCAGAGGGTATGAAGAATGCAGATGCTAGGGCTAAGATATTAG